>Ga0256834_1000473_pt1 | contig 28978 bp, 37 predicted proteins | sample 4281140metaG_FD_190536 | JGI IMG/M metagenome (GOLD analysis project Ga0256834, IMG submission 190536) | Hydrothermal vent microbial communities from East Pacific Rise, Pacific Ocean - 4281-140 | ecosystem: Environmental > Aquatic > Marine > Hydrothermal vents | place: Pacific Ocean: East...
TACGTCGTGCAAACAGATATTTGCTTATTTTTAAAACAGGAGAGGCAGTGTTATTGTCTACTTCTGCTGATCAAGACACTGTTAGCATGTTGTACAAGAAAGCAGACAAAATGGGGTATAGAAAAGCCAATGAAGTGATCAATTATTTCAAGAAGCACATAGAAGATGTCACTTGGGAGACTGCAAAGATAATAACTCCGAACGATGACTTTGTGTTTTAGATAGCTAGTCCGTGTATTCCGTGTGCTGCAACTGCTTTAATTAACAGGATGAAAGCAATGATCAATAATGCTAATCCTGCAACTCCTGAAACTTTGTGGACTGCATTCTCTATTTCAGCAGTCCACCCACCAACGACTCCTCCTCCTGGGGCGCCTTTAGGCACTTGTATCATTTTACGATGTTTATATATTTCTTTTTTCCACATGTTTTTCTTTGTCTGGTTTTGTAATTCTGTCTTGTTTATTGTTTCATTTAGTGTTTTCTCGTTTTCAGTCTCGTTCGGTTGGTTAGTTAATGACGGATATATTAATTGAGCCAATGTTATTTCGGGTCCTGGTGCGGCAACACCAACATTGCTTGTTGATCCTATTTCGTAGTTTGTGTAGGATGGAGGTACATAGTGGAAGTAGATGTAATCTGAGTAGCTGGTTAATGTTCCGTCTGAGGCTTTGGCGTATGCGGTGTATGCAGTAATTACGGATGGTTTAGTATAATATATGTTGACTGTTGTTCCATTAATGTATGAAGAATTTTGATAGATAACTTCTCCATTTAAGTATACAGTTACGTTTAGTATTTTGCTGTTGTCGTCTGAGGCGTAGATTCTAATTAGGTTTAGGTTGGTGTAGGCATCTGTGAACGGGTAGAGGATTTTTATTGTTGGTGGGGAGTTGATGTACCATTGGTAGTAGCCTTGTTTAACTTTGTAGTCTAAGGTTACGTTTATGGCTGGTTGTGCAAAGACGGGGATGGTCCAGATTGAGATGTTGGTTTGGTTACCTGCGTTGTTAACGATTTTGTCTCCAATAAAAACGTCGTGGATGAAGGAGGATTGAGGGAATTGGTTTTGGGTGAATTGTTGTTTTGTGTATGCAACAAAACCTACATAATCTATAGATACTCCAGGAATTAGTGAGAAATTCAATAAATAGGTTATGTTTGTTATTGTATCGTACAAGATATGAGTTGTGTTTCTAAACCCAATCATTAAGTAAAGCATGGATCCGTTGTCGATTGGGCCAATGTCTGTTATGTGGTTTCCTGTGTAACCTGTTAATGCGGTGATGTTGAAGGTTCTTAGGATTGTGTAGTTGCCTGAGGTCATGTTGACTTTGAGAAGGTAGTCTAAATTGTTTGATGCGTTGACTAATGCAGCATAACAAACATCGGTTGTTGGACAATATAGGTGGTTCTCTTTCATGTTGGCAACAAATGCGTCTTGGTAATTGCCTTGGTAAATTGTGATGTTTTTGAGGAATTTGAATTGGGTGCCGTTCATGTAGACTTCAAATAATGTTGTGTTTATTGTTCCGTAAGTGGACCCATTTGCAGACCAGGTGAATTTAGATTCGTTCTCATAAAGTAATGCGTAATAGTTGCCATATATGTGAGAGAATCCTTCGATTTGAGATTCTTGAGTCACTGCCGAATAATTTGACAACCACACTGATACAATGGATGTTGGATAAGCAGTTGTTTGTTGTCCAAATCCTGGGTCGAAGTAGGCGACGGGGTAGAATTTCATGGTGGATGCGTTGAAGAGGAAGATTGCGGTTTTCTTAAAACCTCCTGTATATGTTGGTGCTTGGTATTCTGCAACTACATATGCAGAATCTTTATAATTTGATGGATACACTCCTTGTGAAACAAATTGTACATCTGGTAAATACATCAGATTTTTGAACCCTAACACCATTGGAGAGATTATGTAATTATAATTAGATAAGTTATTTTCTGAAAATACAAAGGCGGATAAAGAAACATTAACTGAATATAATGTGTATGTTGTTGTTCCAACGGTAATTGATGTGCTTGTTGAAGATTGGTTGTTGTCTTGGCTGATCATGTTGAGGATGTATTTGGTGCCGTTTGGCAGGGTTAGTTCTATGTCGTCTGCTGGTTTTGGAAGGACTTGTAAGGATGTTGTTAACGAAGGGAATAAACTTCCTGTTATAGGCAATGGAGCTGGTAATGATATTTTGCGATATTCGTAATTTGATGTGTTTGTTAAATTCAGGTATCCGTATACATATTCAAATGTGTTAGTGGTGACTGCAGGATAATAGAAATGTGCAGTTCCAGTCAACCATAATCGTTTACCTGACACAACATAATTATTAAATGCGTAAGTTTGGGGGAAGGTTATGTTTAACTGCATTGGGATCTCTGTGATTGTGGCTGTGAAGTTGGAGGCTGGGGGGGCGGTTGGGTTGTCGTAGTAGACATAGATTGTGGCGTTGTTGGTGTTTATTGGGACTGGGGGGTTTAGTCTTACATAGACTATTGCGTATTTGTAGGGTTGGTAGTAGGAGATCCAGTAAGGTAGTTCGGTTTCGTTTTGGGTTATGGGGTTATAATAGGTGAATCTTAGGTCTGAGAAGTTGCCTTGCATGCCTGTTACCCAGGTTATGTTGAGTTTTACAACTCTGGGGGTGTTGTTTATGTATAATGGGTATCTGGCTCCCCAGGAGGTGTTGAACCAGGGGTGGTAGAGGTAGTTATCTATGGCAATGGCTACGTCTGCTGAAAGGTGTAGTTTGTGGTTGACTACGTAGTATGGGTAGTTGATTTTTATGAGGAATTGTTTGGTTTCGTATGGGTTGTAGATGTTATCTGTTATATTGAATATGTAGGTTCCGTTTTGGTCGTAGAGAAGTTTTGTTGGTATTGGTTTGTAGAATGGTTCGGTTATTGTTTGGTTTACATAGTTTGGTGCTAATGTTTCGCAGTTGAAGGATTGGTTGTTGAGATAATAACAGTGTAATGGATTAAGTGATTGTTGTAAATAATAGTAATTAGTTAGTATGTTTAGTTCTTCCGTAAGTGTATAGTTTGTTACTTTCCCTAGTGAAGAATTCGTTTTGTTGTATAATTCTGCAATGGAGATGTTCCAGGGGTTGGTGGTGAAGTTGTAGGTTTGGTTGATTATTTTGTTGTAGATGGGTTTGGTTATGGTTTTGATTTGGGTGAATATTCTGTATGTGTGTATGGTTACTCTTCCGTCGAAAGAAGCGTTGTATATAACTAGAGAAGTGTTTGTGTAGTTTGTGGAATCACAGATGTTTTTTATGTTTATTAGGTATTTTTGGGTGAAGAGACCCATGTAGATGGGTTTCCAGGTTACTTGGAAACAGCCGTGGGTTTCTGAACAGGCGTGCGTGGGGATGGTTAGGAGAATGAGGAATATTGCTGTTGTTATTGGTATTAGGGATCTGGAGTTCATGAGAATGAATTGGGGGAGTTGATATAAATAGTTTGTGTTCTGATTAGAGATATTTCATAAGTTTCTTAAACACTTCGTGAGGAATTGCCTGTTTTATCTCTATCAACTTGCCAGATGTTTTAGCATATATGATGGCATATTGGATGAACTCTTCGTTGTATTTAGCAATTTCATTGAAGAATTCTTTGACCGTGTTGACTCCCAATTGGTTTATGTTATCGACAACATACATAATAACATAATATTTTATGTCCTCTTCCAAGTTCTTAAACGATTCTGGATGGGTCACTATGTCTTTAATGTTGTACTTTGCAATCTTTTCTAAAAACACAACCAATTGGCTTGCTGCTGCAAATCCAATTACAGAGGAAGCCAACGTTCTCAACGTTTGTGCATCTATTTTCTTTCCTGACAACGATTCATAAGACTTAATCAACCTGTCCAAAAATTCGTAAGTTCTTGGGCAGTGGAATGCAATAAATGATTTGGACTCTAATTCCTCTGGAGATATGACAATTCTATCAACGTTTGCTCTGTTTGCTGAAAGGAATGCAATCAATCTTTTGTCGAATTTGTGATCTATCGCATATTTAAGGAAGTCGTCAACGTTAAATTCTAATATAAAGTTAGCCATTCTGCTGTAAACACCGTAGTCAATTTCTCTTGCAAGCAAGGAGTAATCGCTGAGGTTCATTGCACAAACAACATAGGAGCCTATGTATTCTGAAAGCAATCTCCTGTCTAAGATGAAAGAGAACAGAATTTTTTGAACTTCTTCGTCGGCATGGCTTAATTCATCTATGAAAATTACGCTGTTTCGACCAAACTTTTTCAAAATTTCAAAGTCGATATTGAGAGTTATTTTCACATTCCCTTCTTTGGTTATAGTTAAGTAGTATAAGTTGTCTTTGGTTATGTGAGATGCGTTTAAGATCATCAACACAAATGCTTTCTTCAACTTTTCCTCTGGGACGTTCAAGAGTTTTATCTTGTCTTCATAAGACAATTTGTTCAACACAACTAACTTTTTGTTGTTCCTTTTGGCTATGTCTTCGCATGCTTGTTTAATTATGCTGGATTTTCCAATTCCGTAAAAACCAATGAGGTTGACTGGAATGTCTGCGTTGTAATAATATCTGAAGTAGTCTTTGAATTCAGAAATAGTTATCTCTACAACATTTTTCTCTTCTGCCAATCCTGGAGACATAATAACTATATCGAGAGAAAAATATTAATATTAATCTTGGAGTGGGGGAAGGTATTTATATTATGGTTTGGTATTGTTGGGTATGGGAAGGAATAAGGCTGAGGAGTTGTTTGAGGTTTGGAAGTCTAATGCTTGGACGGCTATTGGCAAAGGGGAATGGAAGGAAGCGTTCAAGGATATTAGGACTGTCAGTCAAAAGGATGTTAATGGTTTCTTGAGGTTGGTTAGGGAAAATGTGGATTTCTGGTCAACATACGACTTAGGTAAATTTGTGTCGTTGGTTTTAAGAGAGTGTTATTGTGGCAAGATTATTGAGTTGGATGTTGGGGCTGTGGATGGAAAAATTGGTGTTGGGTGTGAGTTGGATAAAGATATTGTTATTTATGTAAAGGGAAATGTGTGTGCAAATATTGGGTATGAGATGATAAAAGGGGCGATTATTGTTAAAGGGGATGTGGAGGGGAATGTGGGGTGGTCTATGAAAGGGGGATTTGTCTATGTTAAAGGATTTGTTAGAATGGACGTGGGCAATTGGATGACTGGGGGAGAGATTGTTATTGAGGGTAAAGTTGGAGAAGATGTGGGAGATTACATGAGAAACGGGATGATTATTGTGAATGGTTTTGTTGGTGGGTTTGTTGGTTATTCGATGGAAGGGGGAGTTATAATCGTTAATGGAGATGTTAAATGGAAGGGTTGGGTAAGAAGGACGGAGGAGGGGATTGTTGTAGTGAATGATTTTGTGTATTTTGGTAGGAAAGCTAGGTAAAAATATTTAAAAGTTTAGTAGAAAATAGAGGTAAACATTGGTTTTGAGGTGGTGTAGGGTGATGACGAAAGAAGATTATGTGAAGGCTGCAGTGCAAACAACATTTCTTGGTGCTTGTAGTGCGTTGTTGGATGACACTTCTTTCCAAAGGGAGTATGCAAAAATATTTGGAGAGGAAAAAGCAAAAGAAGCCCCTGTTACAGAGTTAAAATACAGATGCGTTGAAGATTTAATGAATAGATATAAAGAAAGGTACAAGGATTTCGAGGACATGTCTCCTTTAGAAATTTACAAAGACATTAAGAAACATGTCTCTGAAGATATGATAAGAAAAGTTGTGTTACTTGTTGACGAAAGATATAATGTAATGGACACAAGAAGCGTAAAGAACAAAATAAAGATGCTTAGGGATGACAAATTAATGGGTTTCTTTGGTTTTGTAGGTGGATTAGTTAGTGAACCAATACTCACTCCATACATATATTCTTGCTTAAAAGATATTTTGTTCGCAGCTGGATATTTGAATCAAACAACCAACGGATTGGCAATGCTTGCTGCAATTGCAATGCCAATTCTGTATGGACCAGCGTTGACTGCAAAAGCAGGACAAATGCTGGCTGATAAATTAGCGAAAGCAGTAAGTGAGGAGAAAAAACCGCTATACAATGAAATGATCTTGAGAACTAAAAACAGAATGGCAGAAATAGAAAAATACATGGAAAAGCAAAGAGAGGCAACTTATTGAATGCCTCTCTCTTCTTCCTGTCCTATGTTTTTGAATTCGTCATGCGTAGCGTAATAGTCAACATCATATTTAATCATAAGCAAAACTGCACAAAAAAACAAAAATGTACCTATGTCACCAATTGTAACGCCCATACGAGATATTAAGCACAGCTGATATAAATAATTTTTGGTGGTGTTATGGAAGAAGAGGAAATTCGTCGTTTGATGGGGCTCGCTTTGAGAGACGGCAACTTGAAAATGTATCGGCAATTGTATCGTTCTTTGAAGATTCACAGAGGATATTTCAAAAGCTACAAAGTTGATGTTAGTAAATGCACAAGGGATTTTAAATCAGGAAAAAGGTTTCCATTGGGAATTAAGAATGTGTGGCCTAATGATTATTCTGCCAGGTTGGCAATCAGGGAAATGGCTAAAAAGACGATAGAGTACAATTTGAAGATTGTTCCAACGTTCAAAGGAATGACGGAAGCAGGAGAACCTTTGCTTGTAGATACCTTAGGAAAGTGGGCTTTTGGAGTTCCAGGATTCCAAGCGATGTGCTTGATAACGATAGAGGATGGGGAAGTTGTAGTTTACTTCCCGAAGAACTATCCGAAAGAGTTAGAAAGGATGTTCGAGGATGTTAAAAGAATGTATGGCGAAGATGGTGATGGTGGTGGCGAAGAGAGGTAGGCCAAGGAAAACTATTAAGTGTCCTGAGTGTGGTCAAAAATTCAAGAATTGGGAGGAGTATTTTAGCAAGGAACATAAATGTAGGAAATCTGTTTCCAAAGAGGCGTTGAAGTATTTTCTTGACAAAGGCTATAGATTGATAGATATAGCAAACATAACTGGTAAATCGAAAGGTTGGATATCGATTTTGCTTAGAAGATACGATATGGATGAAGAGAGGTTGAACACAATTAAGTTGATGAAAGGAGGAAAACAATACTCTCTTGTGTCTTTGAAGAAGAAGTTGATCGCTGATGCTTTGGGAAAGGATGTTGATGAACTGCCTGAGGTTTTGAAATATAAGGTGTATTGTAAGAAGCCAAAATCTGGAAAGTTAATAATTGAGCTGCGTGAGGACGATGGAGGAAAATAAGGAGTTAATTCAGAAGATTATTAGATGGAGAAGGTTCATACCTTACATTTATGTATCTCATCAAATCATGCTGTTGTGGAACAGAGTGATCAAGCTGTACATGTGGGTAGACAGCATGAATGAAAGCGACATCGCAAGGAACGCAGGAGTTATCGAAGAGAAAATTGCTAGATACGATAAAGATGTGGAGAGGTTAAGGAGATATTTAGTGAAGATCAAGTGGTTCAGATATGCAGTGATGGACAAAGGAGATTTGAAGAAAGCGATAGCTTACAAGAGATACAAGATAACATTTGGAGAGACTTTTCCAGAAATTTTGAAAACCATAAAGAAGATAATAGGTGTGATTAAAAGAAAGATAACTATTTCTGCTTTTTATCCTGTGGTTTATGTGTACACTTTCACTTCTACTAAATCCCACGGCAGGAGGCAGAGGAACATTGAAGTTCATGTTGAAACCTATGCAAGAAAATGCGACATAGACATTTTGAAAAAGAAGTTCGAGGTGAATTGGTTAGGCAATACTGTGACGGAGATGTTTGTCGAGGATTTGGGTTACGAATTTATCTTTTGGGACAACACTTATCCAGATCCAAATAATTGGAGAATCGGGACAAAGCCGAAAAAGATAACTGAGAACATTTTGAAGATGGAAATATACGATATAGATTATCACACTTTGCGTGGGGAGGCGTTTGGCGATTTTAAGGATTTGCTGTATTATATTCACATGACCGCTAAGCAAATATTTGACAGCTTAAGGATTGTTTCTTATGCGAGAGGACAAGGTAGAAAGAGACGAATTAAATAATGTTATTTATATCATTTTAGCGTACTTATGTTTATGCCACCTCGCAAAGCATACAAATTATACAATATCTGGAATTCACCAGACATCTATTGGGTAGAGAAGTTGAGGAGGATGAAAGGAGTTACCCAAGAAGATGTGAATTATTTCTTGAAATTGGTTAAAAAAAGAGAGAGTTCGTGGAGTCCTACTAAGTTAGGCTATTTCATCAGCACGATCTTGAATTATTGTTATAGAGACAAGGTTATTGAGTTGGATGTGAATCTGGTGGAGGGGAAGATTGATGTGGGTGTTCGGTTGATTGAGCCAAAAATAATATTTGTCGAAGGGGATGTTTTGGGAAGCATAGGTTATGAAATGTGGGATGGCTGTGTAGTGGTCAAAGGTGTTGTTGCTGTCTCTGTGGGATCTAAGATGAGAGGAGGATTTGTGTATGTTGAAGGGGAGGTTGGATGGAGGGTTGGAGAAAAAATGAGCGGAGGTACTGTATTAATAGAAGGTGATGTTCTCGGTCCTGTTGGGATGAACATGTATGGTGGTTCTATCGTAATTAAAGGGTCTATTCACGGCCATGTTGCACAGTCGATGAAAGGGGGAGTTGTAATTATTGATGGGAAAGTCATAGGGGATGTTGGAGATAGGATGGATGATGGATTAGTTGTTGCAAATGGGTTGGTACTTTGTATTAATGGAATAGGAGAAAAGATGAAAGACGGAGTTATTGTTATTAATGGAGACGTAAATTCAGTATGTTGTTTGGATCGTTTAGGTGATGGAATCGTTGTGCATAATGGATTTGTGTATTTTGGTGGTGCGGGTGAGTAAGGCTGAGGAGTTGTTTGAGATTTGGAATAACTGTAGAGGAAATAAGTGGGAGGAGAAGTTGAAGGAAGTGGGGGAGGTTAGTCAGGAAGATGTGAATGGGTTTTTGAGGTTGGTTGGAGAGGGAGATAAGAAAGTACATCCCTTTTCGTTAGGAGTTTTTGTTTCAAGAGTGTTGAACATTTGCTATGTTGGCGATGTTATTGAATTGGATGTTGGGGTTGTGGAGGGGAAGATTGATGTTGGGACTAAGTTGAACAAAAACATGTTGATATATGTTAAAGGATTTGTTGAAGGAAATATTGGAGACGGGATGAAGAATGGAATTATAATTGTTGATGGTGACGTGAAGGGGAGAGCTGGGTACTATATGGAAGGAGGAATAATTGTTGTTAACGGCAATGTGGATGATGTCGGATGGGGCATGATGGGTGGATACGTTGATATCAATGGAGTGGCTCACGAGGATGTTGGATACTCAATGGATGGTGGGATAATATCTATAAAAGGCACGGTACTTAAAGAAGTGGGACCTTTCATGCACAACGGAACTATAATTGTTAAAGGTAGTATTCGTGGTTCGGTTGGTAATGAGATGGATGGCGGGTTGATTATTGTGAATGGATATATTCATTCCTCATCTCTTCCATTAGGATACCAATCTCTTGGAGGTACAATTGTTGTGAATTATTCGTATCTTGAGAGTTCTTTGTTGCGTGGTATTGGTGAAGCAATTGTGTTATATGACGACATGGCGTTTGTTGGTCAGCGTCTCCTCGATAAATCGAGGAGCTTGCTCTCGGAGGGATTGAAATGATGCCATCTAACCTCTTCACCGAGCCAGACACGGGGGCTGACATCCCCGCCAGCTCTGGAAATCTGGGGCTGGGTGCTGAGAGTAGTCTCAAAAGAGACTTTGCCCCGCTCCAGAGCCAGGGTTGCTATATTAAGGGAAGAGGTAGTCGAAAAGATAAATATTTTTTGCCAATTCCTCCCATGGATGAATCCATGGGCTTCCTTGGATAGAAGATGGTGAGGAGCATGCAGGAAAGTGAAAACATTAACTTACTCTCGACCCCTATTCATGTAGCATTTATAATGGACGGAAACAGGAGATTTGCGAAGAGATTAATGAAACATCCTTGGAAAGGTCACGAGTGGGGTGCAAAAAAAGTAAGAGAGGTTGCTAGGTGGTGTAGAGATAAAGGAATTAAGTATGCAACGTTTTATGGATTATCGATTGAGAATCTTTACAACAGGCCAAAAAAAGAGCTTGAAATGTTGATGAGGATCTTTAAGAGAGAATTCTCCAGCATTCCTTATGACAAAGAGATTCATAGAAATGAGGTCAAGGTCAATGTCATTGGCAGAATTGATCTTTTGCCTCCTGATGTTCAAGAAGCGATTAATGAAGCTGTTGAATCCACAAAGCATTATGATAATTATGTTGTTACATTTGCAATTGCTTATGGAGGAAGACAAGAGATAGTCGATGCTGTGAAAAAGCTTGTTGAAAAAGGAAATGGGATTGTTGATAAATTAACTCCTGAGTCTTTTTCCAGGTTTTTATACACTTCGAACATTCCTGATCCTGATCTGGTTATAAGGACGAGTGGGGAAAAAAGGATATCTGGATTTCTGCTTTGGCAAATTGCTTATTCTGAGCTTTTCTTTACTGAGGAGCTTTGGCCAGAGTTTAAAAAGGAGACTTTTGAAAAAGCAATAAATGATTTTATGGCTAGAGAAAGGAGATTTGGACGCTAGCTGGCGTAGTCTGATAATGTTGGACTACCGCCCATGTATTTTGATGAATCTATTCTTACTGCAGATGGGTTGTTTGGATACAGATATTGACTATCTATTGCGTTGTCTAAGTAAGCATATGCCATTCCAGATGCAACTAGTGCTGGAGGACATTCTGAAAGGAATAAATCAACCACCAAAAATACTCCGTTCAACACCGTCTTTTTAACTTGATACATAAAGTCCCCTTTGCCCCAGTAACAATAGTTTCTGTCAATGTTGTTGTAAAGCAATGGTTTTATGAATATTGTCGGAACTTGATAATTTGTGCCGAATAGGTTCCATGGCATGCAGACTTTTACACCAGGCATGTTCTCTGGTGGGTTGTTAAAGTCAGGATATTTTTTAACATCGACGTCTTTGACCAGATATGTTGCTTTAACACCTATTTTATTTTTAAACTTGTATGGTGGGTATAACACCCACATACCGTCATAAGGGAAGCATTTTAAATATTTCTCTATCCATTCGTTGCATTTTTCCTTGTTATAGCAAGGATTCAGCGGATCAAAAATACAATAACAAAATCCTTTCGGTGTGTATACATCTTTATTTGTTATGTCGCATGTTCCGTCTTTTAAGCATCCGTATTGTTGAGCTAATGTGGATCCGCCAGTTATTATCCCATAGAGCCAATATATCGGAGATAGCATTTCTAATGTTCCTGATGCGACCATGTCGTAATATTTATCACATCTAGGAATAGAACACCAGTCCATCTTTTTATAGAGTACTAAATCTGTATAACAAGGAGATACTAAATAAAACCTCGGATTCTCTACATTTATGCTAAATCCCGATCCTGTTCTATCTAGCTTTATATAGTATGGCATGGCCTCGGGAATTAAACTAATTCCTTTTACTCTCCCTGAAGAAAAGATAAGCCATGGATAATAAACACCAATGTCATTAATACCAATTGGTTTGTTGTAGAAGTGAGATTCGCTATACAACACACCAAATCCGATTAACGATAAAACCATACATGCAGCTTTTCCTTTAATTGTTGGTGTTGCCGCCACACATTTCATAACTGGTTTTTTCAAAAGATCGAGATCTGGTTTTCCATCACCATTCAGATCAACAGATCCTGGTTGGAATTGATTTAATAATCCTGAGGAAGATAGTGCATCTATAAGCATTAATCTGAAAGATCTGCTGTTCTTTACGTATGTTGTCACTGCTTCACTGACTCTACCATCAAATAATTTTTTACCGTTCTCGGGTAGCATCTCATATGATAAACCATATGATTTTAATCTTTTGAATAGGTTGTTTTTCACAAAATCTCTTATTGTTGCTTTTTCAGAAGGAGGTATTTGGTATGTTTCTCCATCGAAAGTAATTTCGGATCCGCTAAGGTATTTAGATAAAATGTTAACATCTTTGTTGAAATCAGATGGATTTTCTGCAACATCTAAAGATAACTGGCTAAATAGTTTAGATGTTTCTGTGTCAGAAGATAAACCTAACCATTTACCATCATCGGTAAATAGTTCAGATATCATTGTGTCGTATTGCATTAAAGTAGACCAAGAATCTTTCGGAGCTTTTCCATATTCGGAATACTCTGAAACAATTTCTTCTGCTTCGTCTTTCGGAATTCCGTGTTCTTCCATATCTTCCATAGCTTGTGTAACTTTTCCTTCTGTTATTTCTGCTGCAATTTGTTCGGCCTCTGCATCAGTCATTTCTGCGGAGTTTCTATATGCTGCTCTTTTAACGACAGCAGAAATTCCTTTTCTTAAACCTGTTAAAGTTCCTTCCTCTGCATCACTCCAAAACATCAAATTATCTGCTAAGAATTCTCCAGCCCATTTCATCGATCCTTTCAAAATGCCAGACAAATATTCGCCAACAATCGGAACTGCGGCAGTTGCACCGCCAATGAATAAACCAGTAACGAACCAACTGTCTGATTTATCTAACCATGCCCTTGCTTCCAATCCAGGGAATTTTTCATAATAAATCATGTAATCTGGAGTTCCCCATGATGGTTTTCCTGGTGCGTTTCCTATTATTGGAGAGGTCTGATGCAATGCAACGTGGAACACTTTGCACCTAAAATCATCTTTATTTATCTCACCAAAGTAAGTATTTATTTCCTTGTCAGTCAGTCCTGATTTTTCTAATGATTCATGATTTCCACAAACAACAACGACATCGTTAGGCATAGTTAAAATAAGCATTGGATTTGATGTTTGTGCGTAGAAAAAAGCATAACCTATGACGTTCTCGCTTTTTGGTGTTTTGCCTATCGCTTTGCTAAACAACAAAGATATCTCATGGAATATTGTTTGATGCGTTTTTACATCTGGAGGTATTTTTCCTTGTATAAAGTATATTGCATCCGTATAACTTTTAATCGGGTATGGTTTTACTCCGTGAAGATTAACTCCTTGTACACATGCATAAGCATTTATTTTGTTCAAAGCCATTGAATCAATTGCACACCTTATTGCGTAAGTCGATGCATATATTTGTGGAGTTACGCCCATGTATATATGAAGCTCTTTCAAAAATTGAGCAACTCTACCTCCAATGACTAATAGAACCAGAGTGATTAGCATTCCAAGTAGAAGTGCGGTTGTGAAGTTTATGCTCATACTTCCTTTTTTATCCATACGCTACACCAGCACCAGCAATGCTAACAGTAAAGTAACTATGGACGAAACTATTGCTGCGCCAATAGCCACGGTCTTTCTTGTCGGCTTACAGTCTTGCGGACAGTTAAGCCAATTCTCACCTTTCTCGCAAATTCCGTTTCCACAAACAGGCCTTGCTGTTTGTGCTGCACCTCCAGCAGCCCACTTGTACTTTGACTGATTCTGTTTAGGTATTTTGTGTTCTTCTGAAGGCATAGATGGTGCCATATATCCGCCGCCTCCTGCTGAAGGGTATGACGGCATTGGGCCATACCACGGGCCTCCTTCTACACCTTTGTGTTCGTGGTGTTCTATGTGAGGCATTCTTCTTGTAACGTTCCACGAGTAATTGTACACGGGCATTCTTCTTGAAACATTATATATGCTAGGACCTCTTCTGTAGCTCACATTTGTTGCATTCATTGGATAAACTGGCATTGGTTTGGTTTTATTAGCATAACTTGCTATCGTTGGTGTGGGTTGGTAGGGTTTACTAATCGGCTTAGCTCCGCACTTTGTTGAGTTATAGTATATGTATTTGTATTTACAAACAGGTTTATTATTCTCAACAACACAATACCCTCCTGTGTAATAATCAAGACCTACACATTTATCTGGGCATTTCACATTTTTACAAGGATTATACCCACACTTAGAAGAATTATGAACAATGATGCTATATTTACAAACACCTTTTCCATTTTCAACAACACATTTTCCTCCAGAATACCATGTATAGCCTACACACTTATCTGGACAAGTAACTCCAGCACACGGATTCCATCCGCACTTTGGAGAGTTGTGTTGGACAACTTTGTATATACAAACAGGTCTTGCATCAACAGGTTTACAATATCCGTCTGCATACCATGTATATCCAACACATTTGTTAGGACATTTGACGTTTTGGCATGGGTTAATCGGGATGTAATAATAAGTTGTTGGATAAGGCTCGTAATAACCAATGTTGTATGTGTGTGTCACCCCGTTAATGTATTTGTCACAAAGCAAGGTTGTGAAAAGCTTTATGTTTCCAGAACCATGACCTGGTTTGAAAGCGTAATATATTGCATGGCTAACGGTTGTCGGAGAACAAAGTTCACCCCCGTTGTAAACCGCATAATCTCTGTATCCATCTGGATAAACAATGTGTACGACTAATCTTACATTGTCACAGCAACCTGGGTATGTTCCGCCTGAGAAATTTCCTTTGTAAAGATTCCATTTGCTCGGATCAACGCTGTGAGATGCAACCATTTTGTAAGTTATTCCTGGGTAAACGAACTTGTCTTGAGGTGCGGGGAAGATTGAAACGTCGTGAAGCGTTGTTCCTCTTATGTGTTTGAATAGAGCAGGGGCTAAAGAATAAGCTAACAATGCAACTAATGCTAATATGACTAAATTGTATGCGTACCCCTTTCGCATCTTAATCCCTTTACTTGTTCTGGACCTCTTCTGCTGCCTTTTGGAGTTCCTTGAACAGCAAGTATAGCAGGCCTAACAAGATTACTGTTTTAATAAACTTCATTCCGAAAATAACTGCAAGTATGGCCAAAACAAGCAAAAAGACTCTTGTTTGGTGGCTCAGTTCGTTAAACGGATTTTCTGGCAAAATAATCACCTCCTCAGATTTGTTACATTTTATTTTGTTCGGGATTAATATAAATAATTTAGGTGGAGGGGAAGGTATTTATATTATGGTGGAGGAGTGTTGGGTATGGGTAGGAGTAAGGCGAAGACATTGTATTGGGTGTGGAAGAAGTATGGTGAGAGTAGGTGGAAGAGGGAGTTGAAGAAGATAGGGGAGGTTACGCAGGACGATATTAATGGTTTTCTTAGGTTGGTTAAGGAGAGAAAAGAAGACTATTATTTCAAAGGTGTTGGCAAGTTTATTTCTTTGGTGTTAGAGTGTTGTTATCCAGGTAGATTTATTGAACTGGATGTTAAGGCTGTTAATGGAATTATAGCAATTGGGATGGATTTGGATTGGGATGGAGTGATTTATGTGAATGGGGATGTGAACCGTGATGTTGGGTATGGGATGAAAAAAGGGACTATTGTTGTTGATGGGAATGTTAGAAAGAGTGTTGGTTTTTGGATGGATGGTGGGTTGATTATTGTTAAAGGGGATGTGGATGGAGATGTGGGGGAGTTTATGACTGGAGGAGAGATTGTTGTGGATGGAACGATACTTGATTCAGATTGGTTAGAGAAATTGGGTAGTGGGGGGTTTGTGGTTAACAATGGGTTTGTGTATTTGGGGAGGAATGCTAGGTAAAAATATTTAAAAGTTTAGTAGAAAAATCATGCATGGAGGAGAAGAACAAAATTGCCATAGTTCTGTCGATAATGGTGTTCTGTGTGTTTATGTTCATGCTTGGTTCTATGCTCGTTGATTATGCTGCTTCGCTCAACAATTTAAAGGGAACTTGTGGATATTATGCCTTACAAAGCTTGGTTTTCAAAGACTTGTCAATAAGGGTTGTATATCATGCAGGCGTTGTTATTGAGCTGACTTCTATGCTCACCTTGTGCTTCTTAATAATCTATTTGGTCTCTGAAAGATTTTCAGAAATTGTATAATCTCCGTTCTTCTCTATTATAACGATGTAAACTTTATCAAAATCAACTGCAATGGATCCGTCTTCTACCAAAACATTGTGTATGTTCAGGGATAAAAAAGTCTCCTTGTGGTTCTTACGTTTCTCCAAAATCTTTTGTTTTATGAGCCTATTTATCCTGTAGCATAAAAATGAGTAAATGGCATCGTATTCTTTCTTAGAGTTGTAGATGAACAAGTCCTCTATGATTTTCTTCAAAGGTACATCTTTATATCCGTAGTATGCAATCAATTTGACTATGTTGTAATCCAATTCGTCCATTCTAAAGGACCAGATTTCTGAGCTTCTTTGATATGGCTTTCTCATTCAAATCACCGACTAAATCAACGATGTCTTCCACGCTTTCAATTCTGTTTGTTCTGCCAGCGGTGCTCAACAACACCTCTTTTGGAAGCTTAACGTTAACATTCTTCACATCGTTCAAAGGGTGGTTCAGCATGTACTTCCCTATGTTTATTATTGCAATCTCTAATCTTCGGTATGCATACCTGTCAAAGACTATTGGCCTGTCGTTTGCTAAAGGAACGTATCCTTTGTTGAGTAAAAGAGATCTCTTCACCAAATCCACGCCATACCAGTAAAGCCCAGAGAATCTGGAGAAGTAGAATTCAGATGTTTCATAAAATGTTTGGACCCCGTCCCTCATCAGCATTCCGTATGATTTGTCTCCCAATTCAATGAACACTTCTTGGTCTCTTGGCAACTTGTCCACGTATATTTTCTCTTGCCTAACGGTTCTGTTGAACATGTAGAAGTCAACGATGTAAGCTTGGAGGAAGCCTTCTCTTATCAAACTTGTCACTATGCTTTTGAATGTTGAGTTATCCGCATACTCATTGCCAAATAGTCTGATTAGCTCTGACAATGAGCACGGCTGGTGCAGTAATAAGAATTCGAGAAGTTCAATTTTCCACATCAGTGCTTCACCTCAATGAATGCAATTATGTGTTGAATAACTGAATGTATGTTTAATCCAATGTAGCTCAAAACGAACATGGCAATGAGAAAATAAAGGATTTTCTTTGCAACTTCGTCTTTCAGCAGGATGCTTACCGCATAAATTGTTGCGATTATGCTTATCAACGCTGCAACGTTGGTGGAAATGTGGATGCCGAAAAGGCTTGTAACATACATTATTGAATTCATTAGTCCTGCGCTTAGAGATTTTATTGCAGTTACAAAGTTGTTCAATGCCTGCATCAGGTAAGCATCCGCCATTTCGCATCACTCGTTTAGGAGAGGAACTCATCAAATGCGTTTGCAACTCTCCTTATGCCTTTGTACAAGGCAGTTATGATCTTTGCTCCAATTATTGGAGACAATATTATAAATGCTATTAGCACGTAGATGTTCCTGGCCATGTTTGGCAGCTTAAAGTAAACGAATCTGAAGAGGTCTACGAATAACACGATTATGTATGCTGCTATTTTTGTTGGAAGGAACATCCATGCTGCTCTCAAAGGATGGTTGGACAGGAATATTGGAGATACAGGTATTGGCAATCTGTAGTTTAAGGAAAGAGAAAGTATTCCCCAGATTATTCCTAAAACCATTGCAATCAGCAAACCTCCTTTGATCTCCTCGCCTTTGTATCTGAATACTAACAGCTCTTTTAATCCGTCTTTAATTCCCATGTCAATCTGCCTCCAGTTGTTTTTTAAACTCATCAACGTCTTTTGATGTTGAATAAGCTTTGAGCAGTAAGTATAACCTCCAAAACGCTTGGAATGTTTGATCTGCAAGCTTGGTGAATTCTCTTGCCTCGTCCACATTCTTCTTATATATTTCTCTGGTTGCAACTTCCATGATTTGCATTGTTGCTCCTGCCAAATGTTTGAAAGGGCACCATGTGTCGAATTCCAAAGATAAGTCCTCACATCTCAAAAGCTTCTTCATCATTTTTGCTCTCGTTCTCCTGACTTCATCTAAAATCTCGCATAAGTGCTTGATAAGTTCTTTCGTTTTCTCATCATCGCCTTCTCTCTCAGCCAACATTAAGCTATATTCCAAATGCTTTTCCGAACAGTAAACGTCTGCAACTGCCCAAAACAAATCAATCGTTTTGCCAACATCTGCTTTATCCATCTTCTGCTCTTCATTAACCGACTCGTTTACGCACTTTTCCTCCATACATACCCACCTCTAATCAAATGTCGTTGCACGCACTATGCGTGCGGTTGTTGGTTAGCAGGGTTCCTCTTCAAACGCCAAGTCTTTGTCGTCGTCGCAGCCTTTCAGCAACTTCATAAACTTCTTCCCAAACATCTTCACACCACCTTTCTGTTTTCAAAGTGATCCAACAATCTGTCCAACAGCTTTTCGTCGACTCCTATAGCTCTTTTGATTTTTATTTTGTGGTTCTGCTCGTCCCATTTAACGACCACTGGTTCTTTCGCAGATATCACTTTGCCTCCAACTTCTAACACAGGTTGGCAAAAGTATTCGCCTGTGTCTTCATCAAACTCGCAATTTGGTTCAAATCTTTCCTCAACTTTCTTAAACAACGGCATGGTATCACCTCTCAAAATATGTGGTTTAATGTTTTAGCATAAGGCTCGATTGCGGACTTTTTAAGGAACGTTGTGAAATGGTCAAATCCTCTGTGAACGTTAACGAAAACACCATCATCTATCATCATTGATGGAGTCGGCATTGTGCTTCCGCTTGCTCCTATTCTTTCTTTTATCCTGTCCACTATCGGATCTAAAGATTTTCCGTCGGTTATATGTATCCAGTTGTCTGGATGCTGCCTCATGTTGTATTCGTTAACTGCTAAAACTGCTACTGCGCAGTGCGGGCAAAATTCACTCATGACTAAATATCCTCTCGGCATTTTACATCACCATAACGCATATCCGAAGTATATTGATCTCTTCGGAGGAGACATGCATGATAAAGCAAAGGATTGGTTTGAAACATCAATTACAGGAATGTTATCTTTTATTGCCTCTTTTATTCTGTGTTCGCTAAAGAACTCTATCCTTGTAAGGTGCTTTTTGCCAGAATTGTCAACGATGTAATAGTAAAGCCTTAAGTTTGATGGACCTCCTGTGCAAAAGGACTTTGCTTTGTCCGCATAATCTATGAGTATGAACCTCCTCATCAATACACCTCCTCGCTCTCCTTTTCCTTTGCAATGCCTGATTGGAACAGGACTTCATCAATAAACTCTTCTATATATTTGTCTTGAACATTTTTAATTGTATTTACAATTAACGGTTTTACCATCGAATGGATGAAATTTAGGTAAAATTTTGCTGGATGAATCAGTAAATCAGGATTTGTTTTGGCCGAATAGGCCTGTTTAACCTCTTTTTCCACATCCTCCATCTTTTTAACAACATCTGCGTATTCAGCAATTACTGCTTTTTTGTCTTCCTCATCAGCCAACCTTTCGTTGCAAAGGGAAAGTATTATCCTAATTATTTGGCCTGTGTTGTGTTGCATCTCTGCGAAGTAATCTATGGGTGGAAATAATCCGTTTTTCAAGTGAGACATGACCATTTTGTGAACTCTCTCTATGTCACTGCATAACTTGCAGATGTGGGATAAAGGAAAAGGTAGTTTAGGGTAAAACTTCATCCAGTTGATACTGGATGTTTCCAAAAATTTTTGCATGAACTCTTCATAATTTTCTTCCATCACTCTCCACCTGCAGCCTCAGGAGGTCTGGCTTTACTAAGCTTTTCGCTCATGGATAGGGTGTCCATAACCTTTGCGAATGCAAACTCCATGTTGTTCTGCAACTCCTCCATGATTATCTCTCTGTCTGTTTTGCTTATGTTCGGAACTTTCTCCAAAACATCTGCTATCGCTTTTTTCATTGCAACAGCGTATTGCTCGCTTATGACTTCTCTCATCCTTGCAATCATTTCGCTATACTTGAGCCTCTTCAAATCATCGTAAGCTTTGTCCAACGCTTCCTCCAAGTATTCATTCCAGGAAGTCAAGCGATCCACCATCGCTTGAAGCTGCCTCATCCTCATCTCGTACTCCATCTTTTCTGCTATGGCTTCTTTTTCCGACTTTAGAGCCTCTTCTAGCTTTGCTCTTAGTATTCTTATTTGCTCGTACAGCTGAGCTATCAGCAGAAGAGTCTCTTTCCTTTCTGCCATCACCAACTCTTTCAGGTCTATCTCCACTATCCTCGCTAATCCCTTCCTCTTCTCCACCATAAACATCCACCTCTACAGGTATTTTAAATGAGCTAGGCAAGTTTGATCCATCTGGAGTTATGTTAAGCATTATAACTCCTTTTCTCAAGTCCTCCACAAGGTTATCAGGGTTGAATATCATTTGAGTAAATGTGTCTATGTGGCCCACTCTTAATCTTCCAACTATTGGCTTTTCTCTTGTGAATATTCCTGGTTTCTTGATTTTATCTGCGAGTATTAAGTTGACCAAGGTACCATAAGGGGATTTCTCGAATTCGATGCCTCTTAAATATGGAAAGGTGACCATGCCATCTTCGCTTTTGAACGGCTCACCGCCTATCGCTGAAACAACTATTATTGGCTTTTTGGTCCTGAAGTATATCCTGTATCTGTTCTTCTCCATCAGCTCTTTCAGATATCTCTCCTGTTCCCGCAAAGCCTCCTCTATTTCTTCATCGTAAGCACTCCTCATGGATTCTAAAATCCTTTTCAACTTCTCGTTTTCCTGTTCAAGCCTTTCAATCTCTGCCCACAAATTTGCGTTCTCTCTTTTTATCGCTGCATTCAGTTTGTTGAAGTCTTCTGGACTTATGTCGACCATGCAGGGTTCCTGCTCCTGAGGTGGAAGTCCTTTCAAAAGTACTCTTATCCTTATTGCTAATTCCTCAAGCGCTTTCTCCAGCTTGTATTTGAGATCCTCCACCTCAACCACCTATCCCTATTCTTTCAACAGCCCCTTTGTTCATATCAAATGCGTATCCTGCTCTTCTCCTGCCTTTCTTCTTTGATCTGGATTTGGCTAACACTCCTATGCCTATTAAGCCGATGAGTATTGCAACCCTTGTTTTGGACACGTTTTGCCAGAATCCTGTTTGGTTAACTGTTTGCTCCGCAGGCGGACTTATGTAGATTGTTTTCAGAAGCTTTCCGTTAACGTATATATCGTATGTTCCTGGCGGTGCGGCAAAGCTTATCAGATCGCTTGATCCTTTTGCTATAACTGTTCCGTTTTTAGCTTTAACAGTCCAGGAAGCATTTGCATTTAGCTTAATCTCGCTCTTTTGGTTCGCATAGCTTATGTTCATTCCAACAATCTCAAGCTTAACTGTTGGTTTTATTGTTGCTTTTTGAGGCTGATATCCTGGAGCTGAAGCGTAAATGTCGTATTCTTTTTCATTTGCCACAAAGTTGACCTCGCTTGAATGGAAGTCTTTGCCGTTTATCTTTATGTCTGCATCAGGTATTGGTCTTCCTGTAGAATCTAAATAATCCACAGTCACTGAATCTCCGTAGTGGACTTTTGAAGGCGAAATAACTAATTTGGATGGAGCTAAAGTTACGGTGAAGCACTTGTCAAATGGTTTGTATCCTTTCGCATATGCATGTATGCAGTATTTGTATCCGTTTTGAACAGTGAACTTTGTTTTTGTTATCATCCCTATCAGGATGTTTCCTTTGTAAACCTTGATGGTTATGTTTGCCGAAACAGGCATGTATGTCTTTGGATCGTGTGGAGACAAAGTTACTGTCTCATTTGGTCTTGGTTGTGATGGAATTATATCGACTGCCAATTGAGGCAAGTTGTTATTGTTGTTGTTATTGCTTTGTTTGTTGCTCTTTTGTTGGACTTTGCCAACCTGTATCTTGCAGTTGTGGATTGTTACGCTCCCATCAGGCTTGAATATCCAGATTGGGATTGTGTAAACACCTGGTTTTTTAATAACTCCTTCCCATTGTATGCTGTCTGGCTGAGCATTGTAAGATGTTTGGTTCATGAAGTCCTGTTGGATTATGTACGCTTTCCAGCCAGCAGGTATGTTGTTCACATCAATCTCGAAAGGCTTTCCAGGTGTTGCGTTTTTCGGGCAGGAGATTTGCAAAGGTAAGTTGTTCTCTGGATGTACCCCAGGAACAACAGTTATTTGCCAAACTGTGTCTGCAACTTGCCTTTGGTTGCCACAAATAGCAATTAGTTCTGTTTTGATGATGTAAGTTCCCAAATCAACTCCTTTTGTGTTTATAACCACTGGATATGTGAACTCCTTTCCTGGTCCCAAAATGCCTAAGGACACATCTCCTATATCCAAAGGCTTCCTTCCTTCGTTTGTTTCTATCACGTCTCCAGAAACAACTATGTCTTTTAAGCTACAAGGAACGTTTTCGTTGTTCATCACGGAAACAGACATCTGCTTCTCTGTTCCTTGTTGGACTTTGAAAGACCATTTGCTTATCAAAGGAACAAGTCCTTGTCCTAAAGAGGAGACCAATCCGTTTGAAGAGGATTGGGATTGTTCAACATTTACTTGTGTTGTTGGATCAGTTGTTTCAATCTCCAATTTGGCTTCATCGCTCCATCTGTCAATCACAGTTATCTTAACATTATCTGATGTGTAAGATTGACCTGGTCCTAAAGAATACTTTGTTCCTGCGACGTAAATGTTCACATACTCTCCTATTTCTCCAACGTCGAATGTGAAGTCAGGATTTGTCAGAACAACTTTAGAATTCGCTTGAACTGTTATCTCTTTCTTGAAAACCCATTTGGAAACGGAAATGTTTATCGGCAAGTCTTTTTCAATAGTTCCATCAGAAATCTTTAAGTAGCCGTTGTAGTTCCCCTCAACATTTGCGGGAACGTTTATTGTTAAGGTTATCACCCTTTGAGTTGGGCTTGTCTCTGTTCCTGGGTTCAAGGAGAACAGAGAGCTGCTCAACGAAAGCCAAGGTGCAATGTATCCTTCCTTGGTTATTGTGATGTTGTAGCTATTATTTTGGTCGTTTGTGAAAATTATGTAGTAGTTTTTTGACGATCCAGGTATTGTCGAATAGCTAATGCTTGTTGGAGAGAATGTCCAAGCGAAAGCAAAGCTCGTAAATAAAACCAAGCCTACAAGCAGTCCAGCCAAACTACATTTTCTCATTTTTCCGCACCTCCATATACAGATTCTGCAATTAGATCTTGCATTGTGTTTATCAATCTTGATAGGAAAGCAACATCATCTTTGTTTGATAAGTCTAAAGTGATGTAATCATTACCTATGTAAAATGTTACTGAGTAAGAATGAGTTCTATCAGGATTTGTTTGAACTTCTGTTAATATTCTCAAACATTTATCTCCTTTAACATGGCCTAAACATTTTCCCGACGCCAGCATGGGAACTACCTAAAATTTTTTTAGTATAGTTATATGTTGATAGGTAAAAATATTTAAATGTTTATCTCTGGTGCTTGCAAGACCCCATGCGTAAGCGTGGGGATACGCAAGGGGGTGGTGGGTGGGTAGTTAGATTTAAATACTTCAAGCTATCAAAAATATAATAGATGTACCTTGCCCAGAAAAACCATATACGAACAGACAAAAGAACTTACAAGATTCTTAAAATACTCACTCATCTCTCCAAGAACCTTTACAACTTCACCCTATACACTGTTAGACAGTACTACTTCTTGAACGGGACGTATCTGCCATACGAGCAAGCATATCACCTTGTCAAGCACAACGAGAACTACAAACTGTTGCCATCTCAGGTTGCCCAACAAACCATGAAAGTCGTTGACAGGAACATGAAATCATTTTTCCATGTGCTCAGGGAGAGGAAGAAAGGGAACTACAACAGACCAGCTCACCCACCAAAGTACCTGCCGAAGGATGGGTTCTTTGTCTGTATCTTCCAGAAGGACATGTTCAAGGTGCTGGGTGATAAAATAAGGTTGTCTCTAGGCAGAAACTTCTCCAAAAAGTATGGAGTTAGATTTCTGGAGTTCAAGCTTCCTCCAACCGTTATTGGCAAAGAGATAAAGGAGGTGAGAATCCTACCTCGTTGTAAAGGATTGTGGTTCGAGATTGAGTATGTGTATGAAGTTGAACCAGAGAATGCAGATTTGGACTACAGCGACTACCTAGCGATTGACCTCGGATTAGCCAACTTCTCAACATGTGTGTATATACACGATTCCACTAGCGGGACTCCTTTCATCATCGAAGGGAGGGGTTTGAAATCTTTCAACCGCTGGTGGAATAAGGAGAAGGCTAGGTTGCAGTCAGTGTACGACAAGCAAGGTATAAAGATGGGGAGGAAGATGGCATGGTTGTTGAAGAAGCGTAAAAATGTAGTGAACAACTTCATGAATCAGGCAGTGAACTACATCATTAAGTTCTGTTTGGCGAATGGGATTGGTAACATAGTAATCGGTGAACTCAAGGAGATAAAGCAGAATATGAACATAGGGAAGAAAAACAATCAGAACTTCCAGTACATCCCATACGGTCTCTTTAAGCAGAAGCTGAAGGCAAAGTGCGAGTACTACGGAATCAACTACATTGAAGTTGATGAAGCATACACATCTCAGACCTGTACGGTCTGTGGAGACGTTAATAAAAACAACAGGAAGCACAGAGGTCTATATGTATGCAAGAAGTGTGGTAGTGTTCTGAATGCCGATGTAAACGGTGCTCTGAATATCCTAAAGAAGGTAGCTGGGGAGTCCGTCGTAAGACGGATACTCAGTAGTGGCCTAGTGAACAGGCCTGTGAGGATAAGGCTCGTGCTTCTGCACGGGCAAACTCCTCACGAAGCCCTGTCCGTAAGGGCAGGGTAGTTCACTTAGTTGACTCTTCCCACATTGAAACCTGAAAATTTCATTAAAATAAGAATTGATCAGCCATAAATAAAGATCTTCAAGTAGTCTTTTCTATCTTGAATGTGTAAGAACTCCGTTATTGGGTGTGCGGAAAACTTAACTTCTCTGCCTTTCTTTGCGAATCTCGTGATTAATGGAAACGGAGCTGCAGCACTCCTCTCGTGCCTCTTGGCAACTATGCTTATGTCTATGTTGTCTTCTCCTCTAAACGTCATCTTCCCTGATTCTGCAAAAATAGTAACGGATCCATCTTCCTCTCCAATGCTGACTTGAATGGGTGATTCGTATTCACAAGTTAAGCCACCGCTCTCTTCTCTAATAACTCCACCGCTAGCTTTGCAAAACTTAAGGAATTCTTCCTTCACCTCTTTGACCATGTTTTCGGCCATGAACATCGCCTAAAACAGTTCTCCTTCCTTATACTCCTTGATTATGTTCGTCTCCTTCCAAAGCTTAAGCAACCTCATCCAATCTTTGTAACCCTCCTCCAAAAATTCTCTGTATTTCTCTGGAACGTTGAGGAACTTGACTGAATCTGGAAACTCTCCTCGACCTCCCCAGCATATGCCAAGGACATAAGGAAGCTCTCTTCCTGCAAACCTCGTCTTGAACATTGGGTAACCTTCGTCCTCTAAGCATCCAACTATGAATTTAGTTACGTTCTTCTTCGTCCAGTCCATGATGGGAACAATTCCGTGTCCAACAGTGATCCTTTCCAACCTTTCCATGATATCACCAAGTTATTTTATGGTGGGATAAATATTAATATCAATTCCAAAAGACATTTCTCCATGGAGGACCTTCTTAAAAAGCTTAGTGAGAAGAAGGAGATAACTGAGGAAGAGATAAATGAAGCATTAGCAAAGATGTCCGAGAACACAGTTTACGCTATGCATGAAAAGGAGCTGCATAAGATAATCAATGAGAAGTATAACAAGCCAGTTTTGGAGATAAGGACTCCAGAGAACAAGATCAATTTTATTCAGTACGGATTTGAGAAGATCAAGAAGATTGTTTTCAAAGGCAAGGTTTCTGACAACGTTGCTTTTGCAATCAAAAACATGGAGGTTGAATTCCAAGGAGAGGTTGATTGCACCATTGGAGTTGTTAAAAATTCGAAGATTGTTGTTAGCCATGCTAAAAATTTGAAAATCTCTAAAGCTGAGAACTCAACAATCATTGTTAAAGAAGGGAACTACGTTCTGCTGAAAGATTCGGAAAATTGTGAGATTTGGATTAATTGTGATAACGTTGAGGCAAGCATGAAGGAGTGTGTGGCGGAGATAAATGCGATCAAGGTTAATGTTGAATGTTCAAAGGATACAAAGTGCATGATTAACTCCATGTCTGGTTCTCTGTTAAGCATAGAATCTTTTGTTTACATTGCTGACAGCATTGATAATGCTTACATAAACAAATCTTTGGCCTACATCAATTCGGCTAAAAAAGTGGAGGTCATTGATTCGAGGATAATAGCTGATGATGTGGACACCTTTTCTCTGTTGTATGCAGGAGGGACTTTTGCGAAAGTTAAGCACATTAATGAGATAACGGTTGAGACGAACATTTATGCAAAAAACGAAAAGGAAGTTAAGAACATGGACATTATTGAGGTTGATAAGCTGGATAAAGTGGAATGCTTGTATTTGGTTGACGAATACAGCAAGTTGGAGATTGTGTATAATGGTTTTGTAACGGTTGGTAGTTATGGCAGGTCTAGGCAGCTTCCCTATTGAGTCTTTGATAAAGGCAGCAATGCGCAGGAACAGGAACGATTTGGATGCTTTTGCAAACGGTTTTCCTAAGCCTTATGCTGAAAATCTGTATCTTTTGTTCGAGAAAATAGGGGCTGAAAGAGCGGAAAAGTGCTCTTATGGTTTAGGCATTTTTGTTTCCAGAGTTATTCAGAAGCACCTGCAGGATAAGTTCGTTTATTTGGATGTAACTCCAATAGATGGGCACATTGTCATTGGGGCTGAATCAGAGATCGAGAGCTATGTTTATGTGAATGGAACTGTGGACGCTGCATGCATGAGCTGCACTGGAGGAGTTTTCATGATAAATGGAAACGTAAGGATGGCTGCAGTGAGCATATGCAGTGATTTGTCTTTGTTCGTCAAAGGCTATGTGGGCAAATCAGCAATAGATTGGTCCAACAACTGCGTTGTCAAGGCTGAGGAGTTTAGAATGCCGATTTGCAATGAATCGAAGAATTGTTTTGTCATCTCTGGGAAGCCGATAAAGTTGAAACCTTGTGAGAACTGCAAATTCGTTGTTGGAGAAATAAACGATGAGGTTGCGATGAATCTTTTGAAGTGTAAAACTTCTGAGGATTATCAGATCTTGCTTTATGAGGAGTTTCTGCAAAGATAGCATTTCTCCTCCTCGTCATTCAAAGTCACGTAGATTCTTCCACAGGATTTGCAGACCTTGAATGAAGCGTTCTTTGTTCCGTTGTTGAGGAGATCAGCCAATCTTTTTATCAAACCATCGCAGTCAGTCATTGCGTTGATTATTGCCACGAACTCAATTATGTCCGCTTTGTTCAAATTCAAGGTTATCAAATCCATCTCTCTTTCCATCTCTCCTCTGATCATCTCGTAAACTTTCTTCATTGCAGGATACCTAACCTGCTTTCCGTTCTTGAGGAGATATCTTAAAGGAGAAGCAGATCTGTAGCCGAAGGCCATTTTGGCAACGAATCTATTGCTATAGATGCTGCATGCTAGCTTGATCATCTCTTTGTCCTCTTTTGTAAGGTCAATAACTCCTTTTGAGTCGCCGACTTCAAATAGAACCATGACCTCACCCTGTTTCGAATAGTGGGTGTTCCCCCATCGCATGCTGAAATTTCCCACAGATTTCTCTGTCCACTGTGGGGGTTCGGGCAGGGCCATTTCTGCCCCTGCTCTTCAGCATATAGCCGAAGAGCCTGTTTCCTATATTAATTGCCCCATTTAAGTCTCTATTGTATTCTAACCCACAATTATTGCACTTAAAATATCTTCCTTTAATTACTGTGTCTCTCGAACCACATTTATGACATGTCTTTGAAGTATATGCTTCATTTACTATAAACACATTTATGCCCCTCCATAATGATTTATATGTCAACATAACTGTTATCTTCTGCGTGGGCATGCTGTGAATTATCCTGTTAAGTTTTCTGCTCCTTTTCTCTCCTTTCTTACGTGGTTTTCTAAGGTATTTTAAATCCCCGCACACGATTATTGGATCATATCCTTGTTGCTTCAACTCTGTTGCTCTATCTATTATTCTCTTAGTTATCTTGTGTAGAATGTCTTCTACTTTTCTACTCTCTTTAGACCCTATTTTCTTTATTACTTTCCTCCCATGCTTTACTTTCTTCCTGCCTATTGTCTTCCTTATCCAGTAATACTTTGTCCTTATTCCCCTTATCTCTTTACCCAAAAACTGTATATTCTTTTTTTCGTGACCCCATAACTCCACAGAAGTTATAGGGTTCTTGTCTCCTATATCTATCGCTATCACTACGGGGCATCTGATTTCTCCAAATTGATATCCCTTAATTTTTTTCCTGTCTTCTACTTTGTTAACTTCGACATATTTGGAAACTGTAATGTAAATAAACCATCTATTGTTGTTTCTGAAAACCTTGCTTTCACAAATCTCGTATTCAGGTAATATATCTTCGTGTGGTTTAATAGGCAACCATATTCCACCTCGTTTACCTGCAACAGGTATTCTGACCCAGTAGTGTGTAATTTTTGTGTTTCTTTTTTCAACTCTGATCACATCTTTTCTTATGCTTAATGGGTATTCTTTATTAGGTTTGATTTTCTTATAGTATCTTAATGCTTGTTGCTTGTTTACGGAATATAGTTTGACATTTTTGTCGCCGTGAAGAAATTTTTGTAGGTTTTCATACTCTTCGGTAAGCAATTTCTCTTTTATCTTTGTAAGCCCAATTATTCCACATCTTATTGTCTTTTGAATTTTCATACCGTTTGCCATACTAAATCACACTAATGAACCATACACCAGGCCTCCGTAGTACGTTAGCTCGTATCCTGGATAACCAGTCATCATCGTTTGCAAACCTTCGTTTTTGCAGATGTTTATGACTGAGCTTAAGTTTTGTATGAACTCCACATCGTTGGTCTTTCCAAAATGCATGGATAGGGGAACTGCCATGGAGTTGAGCATGTATTTGACTCTGCAGAACTTGAGGTAGTTTTCCCTAAGCTTAT
>Ga0256834_1000474_pt1 | contig 28885 bp, 29 predicted proteins | sample 4281140metaG_FD_190536 | JGI IMG/M metagenome (GOLD analysis project Ga0256834, IMG submission 190536) | Hydrothermal vent microbial communities from East Pacific Rise, Pacific Ocean - 4281-140 | ecosystem: Environmental > Aquatic > Marine > Hydrothermal vents | place: Pacific Ocean: East...
GAAGTAATTTATCCCCTTCCTGTTTCACGGATACCAATTCAAAATAATCCAACACGCCTATTGGAAATTGAAACTTAACAAGCTCTTTTAATACATCCTTTTCCATAACTCAAATATACTAGCCCCCATAGATTTTCTTTTGAGCCAGGAAAACCCTCTAACCTGAACTATTCATCAATAACTCAGCCTAAAAAGTAATCTTTAGAATTTCTGTGAAAGGGAGGATTTCTATGCAATGAGCCCTTGGTCTCCAAGGGGCTCAAGTTAACAGTAAATTATATTTTAGTTATATAATAGTTTAAACATTAATATTTTACTATGTGGAGAAATATTTCACTATTTTTAACTTTATGATTGTTACAGTTACAAAAAATAAAATTGCAACTACGGTGTTTCATGTGGAGGAGAAAACACTTGTTTCTGAATATGTAGGTAGAGTCGATATTGAATTGGCTCTAATACACCTTAAAGAGGTAGCTAAGTTTTATTCTACCAATGAAGTGAGAGGATCAATAGTGGACTTAAGTCGAGTTTTTGGATCCTTTGCTAAAGTGCTAGACTATTTAGGTGGAGAGGGATTTCCAATAGCTAAAAAGAGTGGCTTATGCTGTTTGTGTTATGTTGTAAAAGATGATTTAATTATTGAAAATTTAGCAAAAAGGCTAAAATTTGCTGTAGCATCTCACTCTATTGGAGTGAAGGTTTTCAAAAATAGATTAGAGGCTGAAAATTGGACAAAAATACAACTTAATACATGCTGTAGGTCTAGCGAGATAATTTAATCTCTAGCTCATCTAATTGCTCATTTGAAATAGGCGAAGGAGAATCTATCATTACATCTCTTCCTGAATTGTTTTTGGGGAATGCAATATAATCTCTAATAGAGTCGGAACCTCCGAATAAACTACAAAGTCGGTCAAACCCGAAAGCAATTCCACCGTGAGGTGGAGCCCCATATTCAAAAGCTTCCATTAAAAAGCCAAACTGTGCTTGCGCTTCTTCTTTGGTAAAGCCAAGATGCTTAAACATTAAGGCTTGCGTTTCTCTATCGTGGATTCTGATAGAACCGCCACCAACTTCAACGCCATTAATTACCAAATCATACGCATTGGCTCTTACGGCACCTGGGTCAGTATCTAGCAATGGTATATCCGCTTTTTGAGGCGATGTAAACGGGTGATGCATCGCATGGAAACGCTGGGTGTCTTCGTCCCATTCCAATAATGGAAAATCAATTACCCAAAGCAATTTAAACTCTTCAGGGTTTTTCAAGCCTAACTCATCTCCCATGTGTAAACGAAGTACGCTTAGTGCAGATCGAGTAGAATTTGTATCGCCACTCATAATAAGCAATAAGTCGCTAGGCTTGGCTTCCATTTTATCTGCCCATGTTTTAAGGTCTTCTTGTGAATAAAATTTATCTACAGATGATTTGAACGAGCCATCTTCATTGCACTTTACATAGACCAAGCCCTTGGCTCCAACTTGCGGTTTTCTAACAAAATCAGTGAGTGCATCTAACTGTTTACGGGTATAAGTTGCAGCACCTTCTGCTTTAATACCAACAATAAGTTCAGCCTCATCAAAAATGGAGAATCCATTCCCTTTGACTACATCATTTAACTCAACAAACTGCATATCAAACCTAATGTCGGGTTTGTCATTACCATATAAGCGCATGGCATCGGCATAATCCATCTGTGGGATGTCAGCAATCTCAATATCTTTTACTTCCTTAAATAAGAATCTCACCAAGCCTTCAAATGTATTTAAGATGTCTTTTTGTTCTACAAAAGACATTTCGCAGTCAATTTGGGTAAACTCTGGCTGGCGATCGGCTCGTAAATCTTCATCTCTAAAGCATTTTACAATCTGAAAATACTTATCAACCCCACTTACCATTAACAGTTGCTTAAAGGTTTGTGGCGATTGAGGCAGCGCATAAAACTCACCCGGATTCATGCGAGAAGGCACCACAAAATCGCGTGCGCCCTCAGGTGTAGATTTTATGAGTACAGGTGTTTCCACCTCTAAAAAATCTTGCTGATCCATATATTGCCTTGTTTTTTGCATCATTTTATGACGCAATTGCAAGGCATTTCTAACAGGGTTTCTACGTAAATCGAGGTAGCGGTATTTCATTCGAAGATCGTCTCCTCCATCGGTTTCATCTTCAATTAAAAAAGGGGGCACTTTTGAGGCGTTAAGAATATCTAATGATTCAACTATGATTTCAATATCGCCTGTGTCTAACTTATCGTTTTTAGCATAACGCTCTGCTACTTGCCCCGTAGTTTGAACAACGAACTCTCTCCCTAGTTTTTTAGCAGCATCTAATAATTCTACACTTGATTTTCCTTCTTCAAATACTAATTGAGTAATACCATATCGATCTCGCAAATCGACCCATACCATTCCTCCTTTATCGCGAATGCGTTGTACCCACCCACACAAAGTAGCAGATGTACCTGCATTTGAAATCCTTAATTCTCCACAGTTATGAGATCTGAACATATTCCTCTTTTTTAGCAACCGCAAAGTTAAGAGAGATTCTGATTAAAATAATGTATTTGATCTATCGTTATGTAGAATAAATACTAGCTTGAATTAGATTTGTATCCTAAATCAATTAATCCTATGCAAAAATCGATCTTAATATTGTTTACATTGGCTTTTTTAAGCTTCACTTCTGATGATCTTGTAAAAGTGAAGTTGAATAATGAAGTAACTGTTTACATTCCAGAAAGCTTTTCGCCTATGACAAAAGAGGATATGGGAATTAGGTACCAATCGTACCGAGTGCCCTTGGCTTTATATACGGATGAAAGTAGATTGGTCGATTTTGGTGTCAACCGCTCTTTTACGCAATGGCAAGAAAAAGACCTTGCCATGATGGGTGAGTTTTATGAAGCTAGCTTAATGGAGCTGTATGATAAAGTAACTTTTATTGATAAGGGAATTAAAGAAGTAAATGGACATCAGTTTGTTTTTTTTGAGTTTAATTCGTTAGTATATCCTGAAAATGATTACCAAGATACTGTTCGGAAATACACCTATTTAATGTATGGGTTAACAGGAGGCACGAGCTATATATTTAATTTTAGTTGCGATAAACCACTTCAAGAAAAATGGCAAGCAACTGCCCAACAAATGATGAGTCAAATTAAACTGAAAAGCTAAAGGTGGAATACAAATTTGGTTCGGACGAATATTTTATGAATGAGGCCTATAAGCAGGCCGAAATAGCTTATGAACAACATGAAGTTCCGGTTGGAGCTATTATAGTCAGCAATGGTAAAATTATTGCCAAAGCCCACAACCAAACCGAGATGTTAACTGACTCTACCGCTCATGCAGAAATTTTAGCTCTTACTTCAGCTTTTGATTATTTTGGTGCAAAATACCTGCCCGATTGTACGTTATATGTAACCCTAGAACCTTGCACTATGTGTGCCGGAGCCTTGTATTGGTCGCAAATTGGCAAAGTAGTAATTGGAGCCAATGATGAGAAAAGAGGCTACATAAGATTATCTAGTCCTCAAGAAAAGGTGCTTCATCCTAAAACAATATTGGAGGAAGGGGTACTCAGCGAGCAGTGCGGAAATTTGGTTACAGATTTTTTTAAAAAATTGAGAAAATAATTTTAGCTCGGATTATTTTCAATTTTTTTAAGTCGAATTTCAAAATCATCTACTTTATCTATCTTTTGGGTGAGTTTATCCATTGCTCCAACCAATCTCATATTCGATTGTCCAAGTTCGTTCATAATCAAATTTGTTTTATCTTGAGAACCGACAAGTTTATTTAAAACTAAATTTGTTTTATCTTGAGAATCGACAAGTTTACCTAATACTAGATTTATTTTTGTTTGAGAATCGACAAGCTCATTAATATGCTTATCAGTTTTTCTCTGACTCGCAATCAAAGAATCAACAGCTGGTGTTAGTTCGGATAACAAATCAGTAAGTTGATCAACTTTATCTTCAAGCTTCATTCAATTAGCTATGTTTGTTTCTATCAAATATACAATAGAAGCATTACAACTTCGCAAATATGTTTTGACAATCCGTCCCCTTTTCTATTAGCTAGTTACCATTTCAATGTTTATATTTGATACATACTATGTTAAACTAAAAACACAAATATTATGGCATTTGAATTACCACAGTTACCCTACGCATACGATGCACTAGAACCACATATTGATGCTCGTACCATGGAAATACACCACACCAAGCACCACGCAGCTTATACAAGTAAGTTAAATGATGCGATTGAAGGAACCCCGATGGCAGACATGGGCATAGAAGAAATTTTTCAGAATATGGCAGATAATGCTGCTGTTAGAAATAATGGAGGAGGTTTTTACAATCACTCGCTATTTTGGAAGGTAATGTCGCCAACAGGTGGCGGAGAACCAATAGGTGATTTAGCTACAGCAATTAATGAAGCCTATGGCTCTTTTGATGCTTTTAAAACTGAATTTGAAAAAGCTGCGGCTACACGTTTTGGTTCTGGTTGGGCTTGGCTTTGCGTACACAAAGGAGGCAAGGTAGAAGTTTGTTCTACTGCTAATCAAGATAATACATTGATGCCCGGTGTGGCTTGTGGAGGAACTCCTATTTTAGGATTAGATGTGTGGGAGCATGCCTATTACCTTAATTACCAAAACAGAAGACCTGATTATATTTCTGCATTTTGGAATGTGGTAAATTGGGATGAGGTTTCTAGAAGATTTGCCTTAGGAAAGTAAATAGTATAACGTCATTCCTGCGTAGGCAGGAATCTGATCTGGTTTTAACAGGAATGACGTTATATTTTAGCCACCCCTTCCAACATCTTTTTTAGTTCTGCTAACTCATCCCTAAATTTGGCAGCTATAATAAAGTCTAACTCTTTGGCGGCTTTTTCCATATTTTTTTGAGTGCGCTTTATTTGTTTTTCAATTTCCGGCTTGGTCATATAAGCCATTACTGGGTCGGCCGCTAAAGAGGTTTGCTCAGGCTCTACATAATATTTTCTATCATCTGGAGTTTTAGATAAGCTTTGGATAGCTTCTTTTGATTTTATTACAGTAGTTGGTGTAATGCCATGCTTGAGGTTGTAATCTGTTTGGATTTTTCTTCTTCGATTAGTCTCATCAATCGAAATTTGCATCGACTTGGTGATTTTATCGGCATACATAATTACTCTACCGTTTGAGTTTCTTGCCGCTCTACCTATGGTTTGCACTAAAGATCGAACATTTCTCAAAAACCCTTCTTTATCAGCATCTAAAATGGCTACTAAAGACACTTCCGGTAAATCAAGTCCTTCTCGTAAAAGGTTAACACCAACCAGCACATCGAATACGCCAAGCCTTAACTCTCTTAAAATTTCAACTCGTTCCAGCGTATCTACTTCTGAATGAATATACCTGCATTTAACGCTAGCCCTACTCAAAAACTTGGTAAGTTCCTCGGCCATCCTTTTTGTTAACGTGGTAATAAGTACACGCTCTTTAAGCTCCACTCGTTTATCCACTTCATCCAATAAATCATCTATTTGGTTAATACTTGGCCGTACATCAATTTCTGGGTCGAGTAAACCTGTGGGGCGAATAAGTTGCTCAACCACCACACCATCCGATGCTTCTAGTTCAAAATCGGCTGGTGTGGCACTTACATAAATAGTTTGGTTTTGAAGGGATTGAAACTCATTAAATGTAAGAGGTCGGTTGTCTAAAGCGGCAGGTACTCTAAAGCCATAATCAACTAAGTTAACTTTTCTGCTTCTATCTCCTCCCCACATAGCTCTAACCTGTGGTAGGGTAGCGTGGCTTTCATCTATCACCATCAGGTAATCTTTGGGAAAATAATCGAGTAGGCAAAATGGCCTTGCTCCCGCTTCTCGTTTATCAAAGTAGCGAGAGTAATTTTCTACACCGGGGCAATAGCCCAATTCTCGCATCATTTCAATATCAAATTCGGTTCGCTCTTTAAGCCTTTTGGCTTCAAGCATTTTGCCCTCTTCTTCAAAATATGCTATCTGTGCCATCATATCATCCTGAATTTGATTGATGATGCCAGGCAAAGAATCTCTATCTGTAACAAACAGGTTAGCAGGATAAATGATAATGCTTGTTTCTTGGGTAATTCGTTTACCTGTTAGAGGGTCAATGGTTTGGAGTTCTTCTATTTCATCACCAAAAAACACGATGCGAAAGGCAAAATCTCCATAGGCAACAAATAGATCAATGGTATCTCCTTTTACACGAAAAGTACCTCGTTTAAATTCTACTTCGGTACGACTGTAGAGGATGTCAACAAAAGAGTAAAGTAGGCTATTTCGAGCTATTTTCTGACCTACTTTAAGTTCAATAACATTACTGCCAAACTCCTCTGGGTTGCCAATACCATAAATACATGATACTGATGCCACTACAATAATGTCTTTTCTTCCGCTTAAGAGACTAGATGTGGTATGCAGCCTTAATTTCTCAATTTCTTCGTTTATAGAAAGGTCTTTTTCGATGTAAAGACCTGAGGTTGGAATAAAAGCTTCGGGTTGGTAATAATCGTAGTACGAGATAAAATACTCTACTGCATTATCAGGGAAAAACTGTTTAAACTCACCATAAAGTTGGGCGGCTAAAGTCTTATTATGACTTAAAATGAGGGTTGGCTTCTGAACTTGTTGAATTACATTGGCAACAGTAAACGTTTTACCAGAGCCAGTAACACCGAGTAAGGTTTGTGCTTTATCATCACGATTAATTCCATCGACTAACTCAATGATTGCTTGAGGTTGGTCTCCTGTGGGTTCAAAATTGCTTGTTAGTTCAAATGGCATAAGTCGTCAAAAATAGCCTATGTGTTCCATATATCCCACGCTAATTCTGCTTGTAAATGTAGCATTTCTAACCCATTCTTCCCTTTGGCTCCAATGTTGTTTCCTTTTTGTAAGAAAACAGTTTCTTCAGGATTATACACTAGGTCGTATAAATAATGAGATGGTGTTAACAAGTTATAGGGAAGCTCAGGGGCTTCGTCAGTATTTGGAGTCATTCCAACAGGTGTGGTATTTATTATTAGGTTGTGCTCTATAATCCAATCTGAATTCTTCAACAACTCTTGATATGTTATTGTTTTAGCTGATTTTGTTCTAGATACTTGTTGGAAAGGAATCTTTAAATCATTCAAAGCTGCAATTACTGCTTTACTAGCTCCTCCTGTTCCCAAAACCAATGCTTTTATATTTGTATTATCTAGCCAAGATTTTAAGCTTGCTCTAAAAGCAGGGTAGTCTGTGTTAAAACCTGTTAAAAATCCACCATCGTTTTTAATAACATTTACAGCGCCTACCAATTGAGCAGACCTGTCAAGGTTATCGAGCAATGGTATAACTGCTTGCTTGTGTGGAATAGTGACGTTAATCCCTTTTAAATTATTATCCTTTATTAAAGCCTTGACTGAATGGGCGGCTTCTGTTTCAAAAAGGTTATAGGTGTCAAGCGAACCAGATTTTTTAAATTTATCTTCAAAATACTTTTTAGAAAAAGAATGCCCTAGTGGGTAGCCGATAAGTCCAAAATGGCTTGGCATATTTTTATTTTTTTAAGCTTAAGGCAATTTTCTCAACTACCACTACAATAAAAAAACCAATGGCCATAAATAGAATGGCTTGCATTATTAGAGGAGGTTCTCCAGAAATTTCTAAAAATTGATTTGGAGTAATGTTTTTTTGAATAGTAGCATATTGTTCACCGTGTCTGTTAATATCAAATGCAATATCCTCCTTCCAAGGCCAAATTTTATTGAGTGAGCCCATCATAAAACCAGCAAGTACTGCTACAGCAAAGTCATGATATTTATGGAGTAACCAAGAGATTAACCTTACAAAAAGTAGAATCCCAACCCCACAACCTGCTATAAAAACAGCAATTATACCATAATCAAGGTTTCCTAGTGCACCTACAACTAACTGATACTTGCCGAGTATTAGCAAAATAAATGCACCAGAAATGCCAGGTAAGATCATGGCACAAATGGCAATAGCTCCACTTAAAAATATCATCCAATAGCTATCGCTCGTTTGGGAAGGAGACATGCCTGTAAGGTAGTAGGATGCTATAATTCCAATAATTCCAGCAATAACAACTCCAAACGACCACTTTTTAATTTGCCTTAAAATAACAATAGATGAAATAAGAATTAATCCTAGAAAGAACGACCAAAGTTGTATTGGGTTGTGCTCCATTAAATAGGTCATTAGTCTTGCCAATGATGCTAAACTTATGGCAATACCTGTAAAAAGAACGATTAAAAAATTGCCATTTATTTGTTGCCAAAACTCTTTAAACTCTCCCTTTAAAAGAACCTTTAACGAATCAGTATTTACAGCTTTAATTGAGTCGATGAGTTCTTCGTAGATACCACTAATAAAAGCAATAGTTCCACCAGAAACTCCAGGAACTACATCAGCTCCTCCCATTGCTAACCCTTTAGCAAATAGGAGGAGGTAATCTTTTAATGAGCGCATGTAGATTACTGCTTTTTATCTTCAGGAAGGAAATCCATGAAAGTATCTCCCCGTAATCCTATTCGAATGGTTTCCAAAGGAATTACTTCATTAGGGGCAATATTTCCTAAGTTTACATTGGTGCCAAGAAGCTTTATAAACCAGACTTGTTGTGCTTTTATTGGGGCTTCCCAAATTATTTTTTCAAAAGGGATTTTAGTTAAAATTTCTTCCACTAAACCCGATCTTACTTCACCAGTTGATCTAAACAACCCAACATTTCCACCTTCGCGAGCTTCGCCAATTACTTTCCAAGCTCCTGCATCCAGTTCTGCCTGCATTAAATTAATCCACTTATAAGGAGGAATAATTTTTTCAACATCCTTAGAGCCAACTTCAGAAAGTACGGTTACTTGATCCGAGAGCTTTCTGATATACTCACATTTTAAATCATGATCTAACTCAATGGAGCCATCAGAAACTTCTGCAAATGGCATTTCATACTTGTCAAGTATTTTTCTATAGTCGTCAAACTGATTTCTGATTACGAATGCTTCGAATAAAGTGCCTCCAAAGTAGGTAGGCATACCCGCGTCTTTGTAAATTTTTAGTTTCTCTTTTAATTTGGGTGTAACAAATGAGGTACCCCAACCAAGTTTAACAATATCGGTGTGGTCTGCTGATGTGCTTAAAAAATCTTCGACCTCTCTACAGCTAAGCCCTTTATCCATGGCCATGGTAAATCCAGACTGGCGAGGCTTCTGTGTGCGTTCAGGAATATCCTGTAATATGTAATTCATTATAAATTCTCTTTACGATGTTTTTCAATAATTTTGAAAAGCGCTTTTTGCATTTTTATATCATCAAAAAATTCAAGCAATTCAATGTGCTTTTCAAAGTCCAAAACTAATGCATTTTCAAGAGATTTCAGCCCATCTTTATGCATTCCATTCGCTAAAAAATATGCTGTTATACGGTATTGTAATTCTGCTGTTTCGGGCAATTCTTCTAACCCTCTTTCTATTAATCGGATAGCCTTAGAAATATCGCCTTGTTCATACACTAAAAATGACCAATCAATCCATGTTTGATAATCCATTGGGTTGAGCATTGCAGACTCCTCGTATGCATCTAAGCTTGAAACAAGGTTTCCAACTTTATAATCAGCTTCAGCCATAAACCTCCAATAGAGGGCATTTTCAGTATTTATTTTTAGTGCCTTATTAAAAAAATGGACAGCTTCGTACCATCGATCAAGTTTGCCAAGGCAAATACCTGCTCCAAATATTGGTTCATGGTAAAGAGAATCCAGCTTACTCGATTTTTGATGATATTTTAAACCAAGTTCAAACTCTTCAATATGTTGATAAGCTGTTGCAATTAAGTAATATAATTCTGCCCCAGGGCCTTCAATGTCCATAGTGCGGACAAATGAATTTAGCGCTTCTTGATATTGTTCGTTTTGCAGGTAGGCATTTCCTAAATTAAAATGAGCTGAAGCAAAATCGTCATCGATAACAACTGCATAATCAAAAGCTTTGATGGCATTCTTTAGTTGCGACATTTTTACATACAAAATCCCCAAATTATACCAAGCCAAAGAGGAATAAGGGTCTTCGTCAATAAATTTGGTATAGAAGGTAATGCTCTCTTCTTTACGATCTGTAACATCTAAACAGTATGCTAAATCGTATAGGGCATTTTCATTTCTAATATTTATGGAAATCGATTTCTTTAAGTATTCAATTGCCTTTTCATAGTTTTCCATGTCTTGGTAAACCAAGCCTAAATGATGATATACTTCGTCTTTATAATCGGCCAAGTCAATGGCTTTTTCGTATTCCTCTATGGCCTTATCAAATTCTCCTATAATGGAATAAATAGAGCCTCTTAACATAAATATCTCGGGCTCGTTTGGTTGTAAGTTTTCAGCAAGTTCAAGCGTAGTAAGTGCTTCTTCATCTTGGTCAAGGCCAGAAAGTGTTTGGGCTTTTAATATTAATATATCAATTGAGTAAGGAAATTGATATTCAGCTGCCTGGCAAGCAGATAATGCTTTTTTTAATTCGTTATGTACAGAGTAAAAGTTAATAATTTCTTCAAACTGTTCTATTTCGAACAAGAAACTAGTCTTATTTCTCACGTGTTCTTCGAACAGTTTTACTATCTTATTTTCTGTCTTTTTTTTATAATTTTTTGCCATTGGCAATACGTTTCAAACGACTAAATATACAAATATTATTAAGGATCGAGTTGTTTGTTTTCTAATTGTTTGCAGGTCCAACTTATAGATTCTTCAACAGATTTAAATTGGTATTTAAAATCTATTTCAATCTTTTTTGCAGAAAATAAAACATTTAACTGGCTGAGTTTTACTGCTTCTTTTGTGATGCTGGTTTTAAAACCAGTTAAAAAACGAACAATTCTCAAAATTGAAGCCACAAAAGTAGCGAGTGCAGGATTAATTTTAAATGATGGAGCTTTTTTATTCAACCCTTTGGCTACCAACTCAAAAAATGTTTTGTAGGAGATTAATCCTGCATTTAGAATGTAGCGCTCTCCTTGAATATTATTAAATAGAAGGTTTTTTGTTATTACGGCAACATCTCTTACATCTACATAATTTAGACCCCCAACGGGGTATAGTGAGCTGCCTTTTTTTACATGTTTAAATAAATTTAAACTGGAGCTATTCCAATTTCCCGGGCCTATAATTACTGAAGGGTTAAGAATAGCAGTTGGCAGTCCTTCTTCTTGAGCTCTCCATACTTCAAGCTCTGCCAAATATTTAGAATTTGCATAAGCTGTGTTCAAATTAGAAGGCTCCCACTTAGTTTCTTCTGAAATGGTTTCGGCTTTTGAAGGCCTCCCTAAAGCAGCCACTGAACTAATGTAAACTAGTTTTTGAATATTGAATTCTTGACATAATGTCAATATGTTTTTAGTTCCCTCAATGTTAACTTTATGCATATAGTCATCATTGTTATTATCGAAAGATACTACGGCTGCACAATGCACAACATGTGTAACTCCCTCAAAAGCTTTTTCAAGAGCATATAAATCTAATAAATCAGCTTCTATCCATTCCACTTTGTGGTTAATGTCGTCTGTCCACGAAGTATCACTCCTCCTCCTTTTTGTTGTTCGTACTTTTTTTAGATCATTAACCAATGCTCTTACTACTTGTGACCCAACAATGCCTGATGCACCTGTTACCAGAATCATAACCTGAGTTCGGGATAAGGAATGCTGTCAGCTTTAATCGAAACTTTCATAAACAACTTAGATTTTTGTAGGACTAACGGGTTAATTCCTGCCTGCTGCAGGCACGGCAAGAAAATATAAGGAGGTTTAGGGAAGTTTCGTTAAAGTCCAAAGGGAAAATATCTAGCAGACAATCTTTTGAATATAAAAATCTTGAAATAATCCATTATATCTTTGCTTTTTAATATAAAAAGCTCACCTACTATTTTATTTTCTGGCAGCTATTCCTTATCCCGAACTCAGGTTCATAAACTATGATTTAAGAGTGTTTCTGTTTTAAGTTTATGAGCGTATTTAGAGGAATATGCTTCTTGTAAAAAATTGGCTTGTAACATGTTATGTGTATCCGAACCAATAAAAGCGATGGCTCCACGATTGATTAGTGCCTCTGCCATTTTTTGCACTTGTTTGGAGTAATAGCCCACTAAAGAAAGGGCATTTAATTGAAATAATAAGCCTTGATCTATTAGTTCATTAAGCAACTCTTTTTTCTCTTGAAGATAAAAGTATCTTTCGGGGTGAGCATAAACAGGTTTATATCCAGCTGAATTTAATTTGAATATAATTTCTTTTAAAATGAGGGGTTCCACTGTGAAAGAAGTTTCGAACAACACATAGTTATCTCCAAAAGTTAAAAGTTCTTTTCCTTCAATAATTAAACTATAGAAATATTCATCAAGGTAGTATTCTGCAGCAGCTTCTATTTCAATAGGAATATTAGCCTCTGATATGGCCTGTTTTACTTGTTCCAGTTTTTCTCTAATAATCTCAGGGGTGTTTTTGTAATAATCACTCATTATATGAGGTGTGGTTATTAACTTCTTAAAGCCAAGACTAGATAGATACTCTATTACTTCGATAGACTCTTCTATTGTTTTTACGCCATCATCTATGCCTGGTAATAGGTGCGAGTGAATATCTGTAGTGATTGATATTTTTTGTTGTTGTTTACTCCTAAACCAGTTGGTAAACATAACTTTAAGATTCGTAATAAGCACTTTTCTTGTCATAGCCGTACCCATAACCAGAGGCACTCGTAGTAGTAGCATTTAAAATAATCGAGAGGTTGTTAAACTGACCTGTAGCCATCACTCGATTCACATTTTGAACAAATGAACGCTTTGAGTAGTCTGCTTTTATGACATATAAAGGAAGGTCTGCTTTTTGCATAGCCAAAAGTCCATCAGTTACAAGTCCTACTGGGGGTGTATCTAAAATAACTACTTCATATTTAGACTTGAGGTTTTCAATCATTTCTCCAAATTCCTTCCTCAAAATTAATTCAGACGGGTTTGGAGGAATAGCACCAGCAGTTATAAAATCTAAGTTTTGTATAGAAGATTTTTGAATGCATTCTTCGATTTTCCCTTTACCTATTAAAATGGAACTTACACCATTGGCATTTTCTTTTTGGTCGAAAGCAAGGTGTATTTTAGGCTTTCTTAAATCTAGGTCAACAATAACTGTTTTTTTACCCGCCATTGCAAGGAGAGCTCCTAAGTTGGTTGAGATAAACGTTTTACCTTCTGAGCCAATTGTAGAAGTAACCGATAACACCTTAGGGTTTTTATCGGGAATCATAAATTCAATATTTGTTCTTATCGACCTTAGTGCTTCACTCACGGCTGATTTAGGGTGTTTATCAACTATTATTTTCGCAATCTTTCCATTTAAATTGTGCTTGGGAACTGCACCCAAAGTGGTTGCCGTTGTTAAGAATTCGATTTCGTGTAAACTTTGGATCTTATTATGAGCCAGATAGGTTATTCCTGCAAACAAAAACGACAAAACAATTGAAAGTATTACTGCTATGGCATAGGCGAATAAGGGTACAGGGTATATAGGGGTACTTGAAAGGCTCGCAGGTGAAAGAACTTTTATTTTTGTAATTGACCCTGCAATGGCAATTTCAAATTCATTTTTACTTTGCATTAAGGAGAGGTACATTTCCTCATAAACTGAGTAAAATCTTTTTGACTTATTATACTCTGTGTTTTTTGAAGGCAAGCTTATTAACTGCCTTCGAAGTTGTTGCTTAGTTGTTGCTAGGTTATTTTTTTGTTTTTGAATATCCTCTTTAAACCCATTTGCTTCTGCCAAAATATCAGCACGCAGTAACTCAACTTCTTTTTGCCTCGACTTAAATGTGTAGGTATTTTCTTTATAACTTAATCCTAATTTTTGAAGATCGTTATTAAGTAAATTAAACTCTTCAAAAGTCTTATTTAAATAGGCAGGATATACGTTAACTTTTGGAGTTAAGTTCTCATAAGGAGTTTTTGATAACTTGGCTTGTAGTAATTCTATTTCTGAAAGCTTATTATTAATTTTTATTCGTTGAGAATCAAGTCCATTGATTGCATCAATGGTTCTTTTTACGTCCTCGTTTAAATCTACTGTTTTATTATCTATTGTAAAGTCTTCAAAATAAGTTTCGAAATTGTCCAACTTCTTTTCGGTTTCTTCAAGCTGTTTGTCTAAGTATTCAATTTTGTTTCTATTAGCTTTAGTTTTTTCTTCTAAGGAGTAGTTTAAATAAAGAGTATCAATCGCACTTATCAGTGCATGTGCTTTGTTTAGGTTGTGGTCTGTAAAGGATATTTTAAATGTATTAGCTTGTAGGTTAAGCGGTTCAACCAACAAGTTTTTTTCAACATAATTTATTAGTACTTCGCGACTATTAATTCTAAAATAAAAGCGATTGCCTTCTTCAATTTCCCAACTTTTATTCAATTCAATTTTTAAATCGATCAACTCAGTTTTGATGGAATCGCCAAATTGGCCATTTATACTGTATTCTTTTTCTCTTACTTTGAAATTTAATTGTAATGATTGTTGGTCAACTATTGTTACATCTATCGGAACATTGAAAATGCTCGCATTAAGAATTTTATATTTTACTCTAAAAGGAGGGTTTAAGTATTTCTCATCATCCAAAATATTGCCATAAGTAAAATATTGAGGATTCAAATCAACTGTTTCTACCACCTTACTAAAAAAAAGTCGTGATTGAATAATCTCCATCTCACTAGAAAGTAAACCCATGTTAGAGGATTGTTCGTATTGGGCTAACCCCAATACATTTGATTGATCTTCTTGGTCAAGCTTAATTTCAGAGTTAGATTGGTACATAGGCTTGGTGTACCTTAAATAAAGCACTGCTGTTAAAATTAGTACTGCAAAAATGACTATAAACCAAGGAGTACTCTTTCTTAGAATTAGTCTTAGTTTGATCCAATCAATTTCATGGCTTTCTTCTTCTAAAACAGGAGAGTTATTGCCAATATTTTGATTGAATTGCACCATTATCTTAACACCAAAATTAAGAGGGTAGTCATGGAAGTAACTAAGCTTAAGAAAACGGATATCTCAACAGCATTTCCTCTAAAAAATCTTTTAATTGGTTCTATGTAAACGATGTCTCCAGGCTGAACTATTTGGTTTGACAAATAGTAGCCTTCAATGGTTGAAAAGTCGATAAGAAATGTTTCCTCTCCTCTGATGAGTTTAATACTAGATGCATTTCCCATATCTTTCATACCACCAGCCATGGCAATTACTTCAGCTATAGTTATATTATTATTGGTTAAAGGTAAAATTTGCCCACCAGTTGCACCTAATACCGTTACTCTTTTATTGGTATAGGAGGTAATCACATAAGGGTCTATAAAATACTCATTGTATAAAGCTTTTAACTTTAGGTTTGCTTCGTGCAATGTGAGTCCATCTACTTTTACATCTCCAACCATGGGTAATAAAACAAGACCATCTAACCGTACCAAATACTCAGGGTCAGGCTTATTTTGTTTGGTGTTATTAAAATCTTTCGAAAGCTCATACTCTGGGTCAATAATCATTTCCCCGTTTTTAGTATAAACTTTTACTTTTATTAAGTCATTGGGCTGAATGCTATAGTCTCTTTCAAGAGCTCTTGCTTCTGCCGACAATTTGGCTGCCACAAAATCTTCATCATGACTGAACATAATGTTTTGCTTATATGCCGAACAGCTTACTAGCCATAGAGCTATAAAAATTAGCAAAAAGGAGTTTTTTGTCAAAATCGTATTGGTATTGATCGGCTAAGATAGTTAAATACGTCTATTGCATCAACTATTTTGGAAAGAAGAAACAGTATTTAAGTAACTATTTATTACTATTTTTTCATCAAACTTGTTTTCAACTATCCTTCTACTCTCTTTTCCCATTTCTGAAAGTCTTTCTTGAGGAAGTTTTGTCATTGCTTCTAACTTGTCTGCTAAGTCTTTCACATCCTTTACTTTGCAGAGCATTCCATTTACATTATCTTCTACAATGTTGGTACAACCAGCAACATTAGTAGCCACAATTGGTTTTGCAGAACTAGCTGCTTCTAATAGTGATTTTGGTGTGCCTTCTCTGTAAGAAGGAAGAACAACGCAGTCTGCATTATGAATAAAAGGGCGTACATCATCAGTACTTCCTAAATACTCAACAACATTCGATTCAATCCAACCATCAATAATATCTTCGGAAATACCTCTCCTATGTTCCGTATCCTTATTGCCAAGGATTTGAAAATTAGCATCAATTCCTTTTTCTTTTAAATATTTGATAGCGTCTATATACTCAATAATGCCCTTATCGTGTATTAATCGACTTATTAACAGAAATGTAAATTTTGAATTACGAGGCTTAACTATTGGCTTAAAATGACTCAAATTAATGCCAGAACCTGGCAATATTTGGGTCGCATTATTTTTGATGATGTTGTTTTCTTCGAAGAAAGTTTTGTCATCATTATTTTGGAAATAAATAAGCTTAGGAAACTTAAAAGCTAATTTATACATACTAATAGCAATTTTAGAAACAAGCCCTTTGTTTAAAAAAGCAGTTCCTAAACCACAAACATTATTAACAGTTGGGATTCTTAAAATACTGGCAGCTAAGGTGCCATAAATATTAGGTTTAATGGTGTATTGTAGAATTACATCTGGTTTTACTTTTCGGTAAATACTAAATAATTCAAAAATTAAACCTAGATCTTTAATTGCATTTGCCCCTCGGCTATCCATTGTTATCTCATGATATTCACAGCCAGCTTCCTTCAAAAAATGAGTGTATTCATCTTTAGGGGCAATGGCTATTACTTCATGACCTTCATCAATCAAAGCCTTTACTAACCCCATTCTAAAGTTATAGATATTCCAAGATGTATTTAAGACAATTGCAATTTTCATAAGATGGCCAACTATTCGGTAGCTACAAAAGTAGAAATAATTATGTTTATATACACCTATTAAATCTAATAGTAACCAGAACTGTGTTTTATTGCGTTTATTGATGATTTTACCCCTAATTTTGTCGTTATGTCAAAAACATATTCTACGGCTCTGGAAAAGGAAACTGCAGTATTGGTTGCTGTGGCAGATCAACATACTTCGCCTGCTCAGTTAGAAGAACACCTTGAAGAACTAGCTTTTTTAGTGAGTACTTCCGGGGCAAAAACTATTTCTACTTTTACTCAAAACTTACCCAAGCCTGACATACGAACTTATGTTGGCAAAGGAAAACTGGAAGATATTCATGCATACATAAAGTCTAAAGATGTAGATATAGTAGTGTTCGATGATGATCTATCGCCCTCACAAGTTCGAAATTTAGAAGCAACTTTAGAGTGTAAAATTTTAGACAGAAGTTTATTAATCCTCAATATTTTCTCCATTAGGGCAAAAACATCTCAGTCTCGTACTCAAGTTGAGTTGGCACAATATGAATATTTGTTGCCTCGGTTAACAAGGATGTGGAGCCACCTGAGCAAACAAAAAGGAGGCATTGGTATGAGAGGGCCTGGAGAAACAGAGCTTGAAACAGATAGGCGTATTGTAAGAGATAAAATTTCTTTACTTAAAAAGAAACTAGTTAAGATTGACAAGCAGTCTTTTATCCAAAGGAAAAATAGGCAACGAATGGTGAGAGTTGCATTAGTGGGTTATACTAATGTAGGCAAATCTACTATAATGAGGTTGCTTTCAAAATCTGATGTGTTTGCAGAAAACAAACTGTTTGCTACCGTTGACTCAACGGTTCGGAAGGTTGTAATCCAGCATATCCCGTTTTTATTAACAGATACAGTTGGTTTTATTCGCAAGCTGCCACATGGTTTAATTGAATCCTTTAAAAGCACATTAGATGAAATTAGGGAAGCAGATATATTACTCCATGTGGTAGATGTTTCTCATCCGTTTTTTGAAGACCAGTATGACATTGTAAATAAAACACTGGCTGAAATTGATTCTGCTGAAAAGCCAACCTTGGTCGTATTTAATAAGATTGATAAATACACCAAAGAGAATAAAATTACTCTTGATGAAGCGGTTTTACATTTTAAAGAAATGCACCTTGGTAGAGAGAATGAGCAGGTTGTATTTATTTCTGCCACCAATAAACTAAATATTGCTGAGTTTAGAAACATGTTATATGAGTTTGCCGAAGAGAGATTCTATACAATTTTTCCTAACTACTTGAAAAAAGACCCATATTAAGATAGTTTTGTAAACTCATTTGTTTTAAGCTAAATAATTAGCCTCATAGTTCAATGGATAGAATAGAAGTTTCCTAAACTTTAGATCCAGGTTCGATCCCTGGTGAGGCTACTTAATGTTCGTCTATAAATTCGGTGCCTGCATTATAATATGCTCTTTTTTACTTTTCTAGAATCTAATGTCATTTAGAAATTAGTCTGCCTATTTTTGTGAGTTATGAGAGCACTCTTTTTATTTTGTTTGGTAGCAACCCCATATTTTTCCAATGGGCAAAACAAAGGGTTCTCTGTTCCAAAAATTGAAACCTATGAATACGACACTAATTATATAGAAAACTATAATTCTCAACTGGCACTTAGGTTTGTATTGCCTAAAAGGTTCGATCAGTTTACACTTAAAAACACCCTCACAAATAAGAAATATGTATATAAAGCCAATGAACACTATGGCATTGGTATTGGGATAACCTATAAATGGCTTGCCGTTGACCTTTCGCTTAACCCTGATTTTACCCAACGCAATACTGAAAAGTTTGGAGAAACCAGAGAGTTTAATTTAAAGGGGAGTGCTTATTTAAAACGACACGTAATTGATGCTTATTTACGATGGTATAAAGGGTATTATGTGTCAAATGCAGAAGACGTTATCCCGGATTGGGAGTCAGGCACTCCATATCCGTTACGTCCGGATATTGCAACCCTCAGTTGGGGTTTTAATTATACCATTCCATTTAATTGGAAAAAATACTCACCTAGAGTAATTTTTGTACTTGATGGAGAGCTGAAAAAAAGTGCAGGTTCATTTATGGCAGTATCATCCCTTTATTTTTATCATAGCAGGGCAGATTCTAGCATTGTGGATAATAGCTTTAGCCCCGAAGCACAGATTAACAGTTTCAATGTGTTAATGCTTGGGCAACTGTTTGGTTACTCTTACACGTTTGTTTATAAAAAATTTTATGCTTCTGCCTCCATTTTACCAGGCATTACCTATGCCATAGGAACCATTTATAGTGAAGCAGGTTCTTATAATCCTCGATTCACAGCTAATTTTAAAATGATGATACGCGCTGGTATTGGTTATAACTCTAAACGGTGGTACACTGGAGTTTATTTAATTGCCGATAACAATCAAATTACATTGCCAAACGACTTAGTTTTAAGTAATACCATAGGAGAATTTCGAGTTTTTGTTGGCTATCGTATTAAAGCACCCAAAGTTATGGATGACGTAATGAACAAATTATAAGAGCTCATTGGCCAAATTTGCCAGTTCTGATCTTTCTCCTTTTTCCAACGTAATATGTGCATATAATGGGTGGCTATCAACCCGGTCTATTAAATAAGAAAGACCATTACTTTGAGAGTCTAAATAAGGGGTATCAATTTGATTTACATCGCCTGTTAATATAATCTTGCAATTTTCTCCTGCTCTTGTAATGATTGTTTTTACTTCATGTGGTGTGAGATTTTGAGCTTCATCCACAATAAAAATTATATTTGAAAAGCTTCTGCCTCTTATAAAAGCCAAAGGTGTAATAACAAGCTTTTCTTTATTTACCATATCCGTAATTTTAGAGTACTCTTTATCGGTTTCGTTCCACTGATTTTGGATAAATTTGAGATTGTCCCAAAGCGGCTCCATATACGGGTTTACCTTCGATTTAAAATCACCCGGCAAATAGCCAATGTCCTTATTACTGAGTGGCACAATGGGCCGAGCCAAATAAATTTGCTTGTACTCTTTTTTCTGCTCCATGGCTGCTGCCAGCGCAATAAGGGTTTTCCCTGTGCCTGCTACTCCACTAATGGTAACTAATTTAATGTCTGGGTTTAAAATGGCATTAATCGCAAATGCTTGTTCTGCATTTCTCGGTTTTATACCATACACCGTTCGCTTATCCACCCGTTCAATTAAATTATCAATGGGGTTTTTATATGCGAGTACCGATTTCTTCCCGTTTTTAAGGATGAGAAATTCATTGTCTTTAAGCTTGTGTTTTGGTAATACTACATCTTGCTCCACCCCTTTGGTTTCATAAATTTGATTGATAAGCTCTGCATTTACTTTTTGGTGCGTACTTTTTCCCGTATAAAGTGAGTTTACATTCTGTATTTTTCCAGTAGTATAATCCTCTGCTGTCAGGTTTAAAGATTTGGCTTTCAACCTCAAATTAATATCCTTGGTAACAAGAATCACATTTTTGCTTGGCTCTTGCTCTTGCAATTGTAAGGCGGCATTTAGTATGCGATGGTCGGGTTTATCTTCGCCAAAAACTTCGGAAGCATTCACTTTGCTTTCTGAGGACATTAGTACTTTAAACACTCCTTTTTTAGCCGACCCGTTTAGAGGAATCCAGTCTTGCAAGTTGTATTCCTTGGAGAGTTTATCTAGCAGTCTGGTAAACTCTCTGGCTTCATAATTACGGGTATCATTCCCTTTTTTAAAGGTATCGAGTTCCTCCAAAACGGTTATGGGGATGCCAACATCGTGCTCATCAAAATTTAAGATTGAATTGTGTTCGTATAAAATTACACTTGTGTCAAGCACAAATATTTTCTTCTCCTTTTTCTTAGCTGCCATCTTATATATTGTACTTATAATTTAATTTGTATATGTAATTCTTAGGGTAGGAAAACGAAATCTCTTTCATATATTTGAAGGATAAATTTACCTAATTCACTTTGAAACTATTGAAAAAAACATCTTTTTTATATTTATAATTTACCCATTAATAAATTAGTGAAACAACTCATCTCAATTCTATTAGTTTTATCAATTTATTTCTCATCAAATGCTCAAAGCCTACTTATAATAAAAGGGCGAGTTTTGCAAAAATCGGATTCTGTACCAGTGTTTAATGCACATATTTACACTGTGGGCAAAGATATTATTGGCACTACCAGTAATGAAAATGGTGAGTTTGTATTTCGCTTTACCGAAAAGGAGAAAGAAAACAACATTACAATTTCTTCCATTGGTTTTGTATCTAAGCAAATATCTTTTACTGGTGTAAACAATAAGCCTTTGGTAATTTACCTTGAAGAAGATGAGTATTTGCTAAAAGGTGTAACCATAACGCCAATAGAACCTATCCAAATTTTAAAGAATACTATTGCTAATTTGAAAACCAATTACCCACAGGGTAAAGTGCATAAAGAGATTTATTATAAAGAAGCTTTTGCTGTAAATGGAAAACCCATACGATACCTTGAGATTGTAGCAGATTTAGTGGGCGAAGGGTTTCGTATTAAAAAGCAAGCTCCTTATAGATATGATTTGTTTATCAAAGAAAAACGACCTGGGTTTAATAATGACACCACATTTGAAGGAGGCAACGGTATTGGGGTGCTTCATTTTTAAATGACCCTAAAAGGTATTTAAAAAAGAGTAATTTTAAAAATTACGATATTGAGTTGGTTGGTTACTCTTTGTATCGTAATAACGAAGTATTTAAACTTTTAGTCAAATCAAAAGAAAATAAAAGCACGGTTACATCTATGTACATAACAACCGAAACTTATGCTTTAATAGCGATAGATCGATGGTACGAGAGTGACGACAAGTCTTCTATTCCAAAACACCTGTTTCGCTTTTTAAAATTGCACGAATATGTAGATTTTATACAACTTGATGATGGTTTTTGGTATATAAATTCTATCAACGATTTTAGGGAATCGATTAATATTGAAGGTGATATTACAGAGATAAAAAGGTTGATTAGACTAACCAAAATAAATAATGAACAGAAGTAAAGAAAAAAATAGAATAGCAAGAGAAACAGACCTATACACGTATCCTGTTCCTTATAATCCTGAGTTTTGGAACACCTATAATGCCCCTCCGGAAACAGACGAAGAGAAGAGGGTTAAGGAGGAGCTGAAGAAAGAATAAGAAGTTAAGGATTTTATAAAATATCCCATTTTGGTATAATTTTTATATATTTGTAAGGTGAGGGTTATTTCTTTTAAAACGTTAAGAACATTTTATGAAAAGCCTGAGTATAAGGATGCTGAAGTGTCTCTACGTTCGTGGTATCAAGATGTAAAAACGGCAAATTGGAAAAACCCGAATGAATTGAAGAACCAATATCTCAATGCTAGTATCCTTAGAGAAGGTAGAGTGGTATTCAATATAAAAGGTAATTCGTATAGATTAGTTGTTGCCATTGATTATGAGTTTCAAATCATATTTGTTCGATTTATTGGTACTCATAAACAATATGATAAAATTGATGTTAAAAGTATTTAGCTATGGAAATTAAGCCTATAAAATCAGAAGATGACTATAATTTGGCAATTCAAAGAATTGAAAAATTATGGGGGGCAAAAAAGGACACACCAAAAGGTGATGAACTGGATTTATTGGCAACCTTAGTGGAGGTTTATGAGATGAAGCATCATCCAATTCCTCCACCAGACCCAATTGATGCCATTAAGTTTAGAATGGAGCAGATGGGAATGAGCAATTCTGATCTTGTTAAATATCTTGGGAGCCAAAGTAGGGTGAGCGAAGTACTTAATCGTAAAAGGAGCTTAACTTTAAAAATGGTTAAATCATTATACAAAGAATTACGAATTCCGGCAGAAGTTTTATTGGCTTAGTTTGCCCTAGTGGCAATAAATTACCCAAAAGCCCATTCAACCAACGTAAAAGCGGCCCCAAGCAGTACAAGTACTGAAAGAATGTTAAGCCATATTCCAACCCTTACCATCTGGCTAATTTTTATATGCCCACTGGAGAACACAATGGCATTGGGTGGGGTAGAAATGGGCATCATAAACGCACAACTTGCTGCCATTGCCACGGGTATTGATAATAATAATGGGTTTATGTTTGCCCCTTCGGCTATCGCAATTACAATGGGTATAAATATGGTGGCTAAGGCCACATTGCTCATTAATTCGGTCATAAAAAGCATTACTGCAATCAGTATTAAAAAAATAAGTAACGTTGATAATTGATTTTGAGCTATGACCTCGGCTATAATATCTACCAATCCTGCGTGTTCCATTGCTTTAGCTAAGGTCATTCCACCACCAAAGAGGAGTAAAATGCCCCAAGGAAGCCTTTCGGTTGCTTTCCAATGTAATAATTGTTTTTTCTCCTTAATGTTAATGGGCACAATAAACATGGTAATTCCGCCAATCATTGCTGTAACCGTGTCATTAAGCATGACAAATCCAATGAGATTGTTTAAGGGAGCTTTAAAAATCCACATAAAGGCCGTCAGCCCAAAAATGACAGCTACGATCTTTTCCTCCTTCTTCCATTGCCCTAAATCTTCCAATTCTTTGGTGATGAGCTCTTCGGCATTGCTCATTTTACCTAGTTTGTTTTTATGAAGCACCTGAGTGAGTAAAATATACGTAATGGTAAGTAAGATAGCACTCACTGGTACTCCTACCATCATCCAATTAGCAAACCCAATTTCTATATGTAGCAGTTTTTCTGCATAACCCACAAAAACCACATTGGGTGGGGTGCCAATTATGGTAGCCAGGCCTCCAATATTGGCAGCATAGGCAATGCCAAGCATTAATGCCAATGCAAAATTAGTGAAGCCTTTTTCGTTTAGCGAATCATGTTTAACCAACTGAATCACAGACAAGGCAATAGGCAACATCATTATGGTAGTAGCTGTATTACTAATCCACATGCTTAAAAAAGCGGTAGCCAACATAAAACCTAGAATAATTCCATTGGCACTGGTGCCTGTTAATTTAATTAGCCCAAGTGCAATCCGTTTATGAAGTCCATGTTCTTCAAGCCCTAGTGCTAACAAAAAGCCACCCATAAATAAAAATATGATAGTGCTGGCATAAGGAGCCGTAGCTGCTTTTAAGGTAAATACGCCCAAGGCTGGAAAAAGAATAATGGGTAGTAAGGCGGTTACTGCCATGGGAGCAGCTTCGGTTACCCACCAGATAACCATCCAGGCGGCTACTGCTAGTACTTGCCAGGCAGTGGGGTTTAAGTATTCTGAATTTTGGAAGGTTAGCCCAATGCCAAATAGTATGGGGCCTAAGAATAGGCCAATCAATTTTAGCGATATTTTCATCTATTAAAATTCAAGAGAGCCATTAATCCATTCTGCATCCAAATCTGCTTGATAGCTTTTGTAAAAATCAATAGCAGGGGTGTTCCAGTCAAGCACTTGCCAAGCCATGCCACTATAGCCTTTTGCTTTTCCTTCTTCAATACAGGCCTCAAAAAGCATTTTTCCTGCTCCAATGCCTCTGGCTTTTTCTGTTACAATAAGGTCTTCTAAATAAAGTCGAACTCCTTTCCAAGTGGAATATCTTAGATAATAAATGGCAGTGCCTATAATTTTGCCTTTGTGTTCAGCTACAAAAAACCAATAAACAGGATTAGAACCAAAGCCATCTAGCTTCATTTGTTCAACAGTGTTTACAACTTGTTCAGGAGCTTTTTCAAAGAGGGCTAATTCTCTAATTAATTCTAATATTTGGGGTAAATCCTCTGGGGTTCCTTTTCTTATGGTAACACTCATAATGCTAAAATAAGAAATTAATAATCGTCATTCCTGCGTAGGCAGGAATCCTTTTAATTGTGTAAACTTGATGCAGATTCCTGCCTACGCAGGAATGACGTAATAATGATTAAATATCTAACACAACTTGATTGCGAGTTAGGTCTTCCATTGTTTCTCGCTTACGAATTAATTTAGCTTCTCCATTAATAATTAGCACTTCGGCAGGACGAAATCTTGAGTTATAATTAGAGGACATAGAATAACCATAAGCACCTGCATTTTTAATGGCCAGAATATCTCCCTCACTAATTTCATTAAGTTTCCTATCCCACCCAAAAGTATCTGTTTCGCAGATATAACCAACAATAGTGTAAACACGCTCAGTGCCTTCGGTATTAGAAATGTTAATAATGTCGTGGTAAGCATCGTACATCATTGGGCGAATAAGGTGATTGAGGCCCGAGTCAACCCCAGCAAATACGGTGGCTGGTGTGGTTTTAACCACATTGGTTTTGGCCAATAAAACACCTGACTCACTCACTAAATATTTACCCGGCTCAAACCACAATTGAAGCTCTCTTCCGTATTCTTTACAAAAATCATTAAACGCCTTGCTAATTTTTCCACCCAAATCTGCTACATCTACCTCAACATCAGATTCATGATAAGGAACTTTAAAGCCACTGCCAAAATCTATAAATTCGATAGTTTTTAATTGTTTGGCTACATCAAAAAGGAGGTCGGCTCCATTTAAAAATACAGCGGCATCCAAAATATCTGAACCCGTATGCATATGAACACCTACCACATTTATATTATAGGTTTTGATAACTCGTAGTAAATGCCTTGTTTGCAAAATCGAAATGCCAAACTTTGAATCAATATGACCCGTGGATATTTTATGATTACCTCCTGCCATTAGGTGGGGATTAATGCGAATACATACAGGAACGGAGTCTTGGTATTTATTTCCAAATTGTTCTAAAATGGAAATATTATCAATGTTGAGCATTACACCTTTATCCACACCTTCCACAATTTCTTCAAAAGAAACCCCATTGGGCGTGTACATTATTTCTTCAGCTTTAAAACCAGCCATCATCCCAAGTTCAACTTCTTGAATAGAGACTGCATCTAAACCTGCTCCTATACTCCGTAAATATTTTAGTATAGAGATATTCGTTAATGCTTTTGCTGCATATTTGAGCTTAATTTTTGTTTTAGGAAAAGCATTAATCAATTTATCGAACTGCAATTTAATTGATTCTGCGTCATATACATACAAGGGCGTACCAAACTCCTTAGCAACGGTTAGCAAGTCAACGCCTTGCATGCTAAACCTTTTATTTTTAAGCTCCATAGAAATAAAATTAATCGGCAAAGATAAGATGGGTTAAACCAACAAAAAATTAAAACATAGGCGGAATTGGCTTGTTACCAAGAATAGTTTCAATTTTATCTCTTACTTCATCTTTAATTAACCCCACTTTTTTGTCTGATGCCAATGTTTCTTCTAGCTGCCAGAGTTTAGAAGCTCCTAACATTACGGTACTCACATTGGGGTTTGATAAACACCAGGCAATAGCTAGTTGTGCCACCGACATATCTAACCCCTTAGCCAGTTCAATAAGTTTGGCTGTTTTAAGTACATTTTCTTCAGTGAGAACCGTGTCTTTTAGCCATTCGTTTTTTTCAACCGTCAGTCGGGTTGATTCTTTGTCGTTCCCATTATACTTACCTGTAAGCACTCCTGATGCCAATGGCGACCAAATGGTGGTGCCCATTCCTATGTTTTTAAATAATTGCGCATATTCAACTTCCATTTTATCACGCACAAACATATTGTATTGGGGTTGTTCTACGGTTGGGCCTATCAAATGGTTTTCTTTGGCTACCATGTGAGCTTCCATAACCTCTTGGGCACTCCATTCAGAAGTTCCCCAATAGAGGATTTTGCCTTGCTGAATAAGATTATGCATGGTCCATACCACTTCTTCCATAGGTACTTCTTTATCAGGGCGATGGCAGAAATATAAATCCAGATAATCGAGTTGCAGACGATTAAGTGCAGCTTCACAAGCTTCTGTTAAATGCTTACGACTAAGTCCATGTTGGGTAGGTTTAGGATCAACTCGATCTCCAAAAAAGGCTTTACTCGAAATAATATAGCTATCTCTGACCCAACCTTGCTTTTGTAATATTTTGCCCATTACTTTCTCTGATCTTCCGTGGGCATATACTTCGGCATTATCAAAAAAATTAACGCCTTTATCATAGGCATATACCATCATTTCTTGAGCAACAGAGTCTTTTATCTGCGAGCCAAAAGTTAGCCATGAACCCAATGATAATTGGCTTATTTGCAACCCTGATTTTCCTAGTCTATTGTATTCCATATCCGTAAAAATAAGTAGATTTTGCTTTAATCAATCTTATGTTAGAAGGATATCCACATAAGAGAAGAGAAATTTATCTATCAAAAAACTTCTACTAAATAATCCATTATAAGGATATGGCATCAAGAAAGGTGTAAGGAAAGTTAGGCTTTGTTATCCTTGGAAGAGTTCTTATAATTGAAGCTACCTTTTCTCCTTAAAAATAATATTGCCAAGCGATACATCCACATCAAACGAAAGTTGGTTAGGAGCATTTTCGTTATACTCATCGTTTACATATACATTATTGCTAATCTCTCTAAACGATTTAGTAAGATGTACATCACATAACATAGTGTCCTTTATTTTTATGATTACGGAGCAGTCATTTTTAGGGATGAGAATTTCCAAGGTGCCAGCACCAACACTTGCTTTTACCTGACTAGGTACTGTGGGTGTTTCGGTAAGGTCTAGTTGCATACTACCAAAACCTACCTCGGCATGTATATATTTGGCACGCGACATGTATAATTTGCGAACCACCACATTGCCTAAATCTACCTTTATATTAAAGGTATCCATTACCACTGGGTTGGGCATATTAGAGAGGTAATCGATGTTTACATCGGCACTGCCAGTACGCACATTAAAACGGCTAACTTTAATGCTTGATAAATCTATGAATGCTGCTCCAACACCGAAAACTAAATTGAGGTCATACGGAATTTCTTCTGTTAGGTAAACTTTCCACGTATTGTCTTCAGAATCTGAAGAATTAAACACCTTACTGGAAATAGACTGGCTAAAAGTTTGTTTGTTTTTATCTTCTAACGATAAATTTATCTCAAGGTCGCCAGCATAAGTAGATTTATTAAACGAATGATTAAATTCATCAATGTCTCTTTCCGAATATACTGCAATTGGTTCATCGGAAGTCCCTGGACTTATGTAACAAATTCCCGAGGAAGATCCATAATTGAGCGTAACTGACTTATAGCGATTATTGTGCTCAATTTTAAAATGTTTTTGAACCTGAGCTAAAGATGCACTAACTACACACACCAAACCCAAAGAAAAATAGTATCGCCACATGCTTCTTAGATACGTGCAATTTTTCATAGGGTTTCAATAATATCGAATAAAAAACAAAAGCAGCAAAAATATGCTGCTTGGTACGGGCTAACCCCCTATTTATTGGTTAAAAAATACTTTTATTATTAGGGGCAATCAACTATTTCAGCTGCTGTTTGCGGATTAAATGCGTTGCCTGAAATATCTAGTGTATTATTTACTACATCAAAATTCTCAAAAGCGGTTTTTATACCACAAAAATCTGTAAGTAAGGTATTGTTTACAATTGCAAGGTCTCTTTTAATTGATGATACTCCTTCAAGGCCATTTAGATTAGTTAATACTGGGCAGTTATAGAACATTAATTTATCAAAACCAGCAGTTACGTTACCTAAAGCAGAAATATCAGTTAGTGCTAAAGCGGAATACACGAATAAACCGCTGACATATTTTAATGAATTAAGACCTTCGAAAGATTGCAAATTCTCTATTCCTCCCTCAAAATAAATCTCATCTGTTACTCTCGTTAAACTATCTAGTGTAAAGAATTCCAATAAAGCGAACTAATAACAATAAAAGTTGTATCTTTGCGGTATGGCTAGAATAGGAAAACCTCTAAAAATTGATCAGACAGTACAAGATGAATTGAAAATTATGTC
>Ga0256834_1000475_pt1 | contig 28866 bp, 29 predicted proteins | sample 4281140metaG_FD_190536 | JGI IMG/M metagenome (GOLD analysis project Ga0256834, IMG submission 190536) | Hydrothermal vent microbial communities from East Pacific Rise, Pacific Ocean - 4281-140 | ecosystem: Environmental > Aquatic > Marine > Hydrothermal vents | place: Pacific Ocean: East...
TCTTTGCTCATGTCTTTGATTTTTATTGTAACACAAAGATACAAGCGGAGTTTGAATTTTTTCAGCTCCGCTTGTTTTTTGATATAGATTCTGATTTTTTATCGGACAACAATGATTTTAAATAATTACTTTAAAAGAAACGAAGAAATTTTAAATCCATTTTTAGATAAACCTATTCGATTTGATAAGGAAAAAAGAGTTATTAGAAAAAATATTCGCGGAAGAAAAGACCATCCGATAAATCCTATTGTGTTATTAGGTTATGAAAACTTATTGCACCTTCTTAAAACAGGCTTACCTTCAAAAAGAAATAAAGCAAATTCTAAACAAAAAAAAGAATATGGAGCTGATTGGGTAAAGAATTTAGATGCATATCTTTACGTTGATGAAGAACTTCGAAGATTAAGAATTACTTTGTTTGAGAGAAAGCATGATTATATCTTTTATTTTTTAAAAGAAACGAATTTAACTAAAAATAAAAAAATAAATCCTGTTTCTCATTCGACGCCCGCTTTCCCCAAAAAGGGGCCGGGGGAGAAACAGGAATTACAAAACAAAAATAAAACAAAAAATCCAAAAAGTCAAGACCCGGACAAAAAAAATAATAAAGGACTCGAAGCGCCGGCGGTTATAAATCTTAAAACATTGAAAAACAAACGTTTTCAAACGTGGAAATTGCCCAAAGAACCGCTTGCAAAATTTTTGGGCGACATCGAACGCAAGGAAAACGGAAGTATAGCCGTAACGCTCGATGCCCCGCAAGGCGCCGGAAAAACGCGGATGCTTTTCCAATTTGCGGACATGTTCGCCCGGAACGGCCATAAAGTGCTTTTCTTTTCGCTCGAAGAACACCCGGAAAGCCGGTTGTTCGTTAAGAAAGTCAAAGAATACATTAGCCCGAAGGCCGAAAAGAATATTTACGTTACCGGCGAAGTGCCGGAAAACTGGCAAGAGATCATTCCGGATTATGACGTCATTTTGATTGACAGCTGGAACAAGCTTTATAAAGAAGTTTTGGAAAAAGAAGGCCGTCGGTTGGACTTTGATTATGACTTGCGCCGCCGCTACGACGGAAAATTGTTTATCGTTGTTTTCCAACGCACCCAAGACGGCAAGATGCGCGGCGGATCGCAGGCCCAATTCGACGGCGACATCATCCTGAAAATCGACAAACGCCCGGATTTCCGGGAAAACGAAGTGTATTACGACAAAAACCGGTATATGATTGATAATTACCGGTGGAATATTGCCCATAAAGAGCTAAAAAAAGATGAAGCGTAAAGTTGAAATTATTTTCTTACCTGAAGCATTAAAATTCAAAGAGAAATTAGACTTAAAGGCAAATATTAAACTACAATTTAAGGAAATAAAAAGAGCTATTGCCATTAAAAATCAATATTTTAAAGAAAACAAATCATGAAAACTTATTCTTTAAATCAAGTAGCGGACATTACTTTAGGAAAAAAGGGGACCTTTTTAAGGGACATGCAACAAATACATTATTTATTAATTAAACTTCAAGACGACTTTAAAAATATCCGCAAGAAACACGGTCTTACCCAAAAACAAATGGCCGACAAATTAAATGTATCGGTCCGAACCATCCATAATTTGGAAAACCGGTTGGAAAAATTTAGCATTGACCGGATTTTGGATATTGCGAATGAAATGGATAAAAAAGGATTGATAAGAAAATGAATCTGAAATGAATTTAACAAGGTTTGATGAATTATTGGATAACGAATACGGAAAACCCGGCACCCCGGAAAGGGATGCCTTTGAACAAAAGGTAATAAATGACATTATTGCGGATGAAATAAAAAAACGGAGGGAAGCCCTTGGGTTATCACAAAAAGAATTATCAGAGAAAACCGGGTTATCACAATACATTATTTCTAAAGTTGAAAAAAATATTGATAATGTTTCATTCAAATATATCACTAAAATTGCCCATACATTAGGTTTGAGGATTCAATTAAGTGTAAAATAAATATAAAATAAAATCACTGTTGTCCGGTAAAAATATCAGAATCCATATTAAACAATAAGCGAAGCTGAAATAATTCAAACTCCGCCTGTATCTTTGAGTTACAATAAAAATCAAAGACATGAGCAATGATATAAATTTTATCGAACAGTCTATTGTTACCCGAATCCTATAAACACATTGATAAATATATCAAATAAACACATTGATAATATATCAAACAGCCCAAAAGCATAAATCCTACCGCTATACTAAAAAATTCAATACATATTTTAAAAATCATAATTCTATTCGAGAACTAACCGTCGACATATTGGATAATCCGGTAAAAATAAAGCACTTCGACTTAAAACACACGCCTAAACACTCTACTTTATCCGACGCGAGCAAACGGCATAAAAGTGAAGTATTTGAATTTATTTACTTGGCCATTTATAGGAAAAACAGGAAATTTTTATCGGACGACAATGTTTTTTTTCATAACTTTACTTAACCAAAAACAAGTGACATGAAAAAACTTTGGGTTGTTATATTCATACTTTTCGGTCTTACCCGCTGCGGTGAATTGCAACAAATCGCCCGTCAATTACCTTCCACCGAAGCTATTACCAATGCCGATATTGCCAAGGCGTTGAAAGAAGCACTGCATCAAGGCATCGACAAAGAAGTCGAATCACTTATGAAGGCGGGCGGATTCTATAACCAACCCGACGTGCGCATTTTGTTGCCCGACGAATTGAAAAAAGTGGACGAAGCATTACGTAAAATCGGACTGGGAAATCTGGCCGATGAAGGTATTAAAAAACTCAACGCTGCCGCCGAAAAAGCCGTTAAGGAAGCTAAACCTATCTTCGTGCAGGCTATTCGCGAAATGACTTTTGAAGATGCCAGAAAAATTCTTATGGGTGACCAAAATGCCGCTACTCGATATCTGGAAAATAAAACGCGGCAAAGTCTCTATCGAAAATTTTATCCCATTGTCAAACAATCTTTCCATCAAGTGGGAGCCGACGATATTTGGAATAAAATCATTAGCAAATACAATAGCATCCCTTTTGTTAAACCCGTTAATTCCGATTTGAACGATTATGTTACACGGCAGGCGCTTAACGGCGTTTTCAAAAAAATTGCCGACGAAGAAATCAAAATCCGGACCGATTTCAAAGAACGTACCACCGAATTGTTAAAAAAGGTATTTGCTCTGCAAGACAATAAAAATTAAGGCATTGTTTTTGCTTGTGAATAATAAATTTTCATGGCATGAAAAAAATTTTCCTTTTGTTGGTTTTGTTCTTTTTGACAGGGGCCTGCAATAAGCAGGAAAAAGGTATTGATTTGAAAAATATCAAGTTCAATATATCAAGTCCTTACGGAAATCATTTTATCACCGGTTACGATATCCCTTTCACCGCAACCGACCGGCAAGGAAACGACATCACTCCGGCAGTCACTTTCTATGTAAACGGACAAGCTCAATCGAGCGATACACTTCGTTTTTCCGCCCCGGGCACCTATCAAATTTCCGCCAAATGGGACCTGGGCGGTGTCGAAAAAGATTTGGAAACACCTTTACAGGTTGAAGTGATCGAGCCACGCAGCCAAACTTATGTGCTCGTTGAGGACTATACCGGAACATGGTGTGTCAATTGTCCGCGCGTCATTTATCATTTGGAAGAAGCTATGAATCAAAATAATCGTATCGTTCCCGTAGCCATTCATAACCGTGGTCATAATTCCGACCCTTTCCATTTCGATCAAGTGGAAGTTTTGACCGATGAATACAACATTACGGCATATCCCACGCCGTTGCTTAACCGTTTGGAAGTGTGGGATGAACAAGTGCAATCCCTTAACGAATACACCGCCAAAAACCAACCGCTTGGTTTATCCGTCGAAAGTCAAATAAACGGTAACCGGATTGAACTGACCGTCAGAGTGCGCTTCGATATGGACATGAGCAGCGAAGATCTGAAACTCACCGTTTATCTGCTGGAAAATCATCTTCACGCCGATCAAGCCAATGCCACTCCGTATTACGGCGGACAAGACCCCATCCCGGATTTCGAACACAATCATGTTTTACGGAAGAGCCTTACGGCAGTGCTCGGCGATGATATTCCTAAATCCGAATGCGGTTTTAACGAAATTTACGAGAAAAGCTTTTCCTTCAACATTCCCCCCAAAGTGGAAAACCAAGCCAATATTGTCTTTGCCGCTTTCGTTACTCGTGGACGGCATCAAGCAACGGTTATTAATGCACGACAGGCGCCGGTTAATTCAACATCGGGATTTTAAAATTAAATGAAAATGATATGAGCCTGAAAAAAAATTTTCTCATAAGTATAATGATTGTAGGCTTTCAAACCCTTCTCGCTCAAGGATTCGGACAAAATAAAGCCATATATAAAGATTTTAAATTCAATGTTTACGAAACCGGTCATTTCGACTTATACGCTTATTTGCTAAACGATAGTGTTCGACGTTTGTATCTTATTAATGCCGAAGATTGGTTTGTTCGTCATAGCCGGATTTTTGCCGGTGATAGCATGGAACAAAAAATCCCTTTAATATTGTATAATAACCATGCCGACTTTCAACAAACAACGGCTATTAGCGGGGAAATCGGTGTGGGAACCGGTGGTGTTACCGAAGGGTTGAAAATTCGAGTGGTGTTGCCTTTGCGTCCTTCATTCGGACAAACCGAACATGTATTGGGACACGAACTCGTGCATGCTTTTCAATATAATCATATTAAAACTTCTCCCGACTTGTCGTTTAAAAATTTAGGCAATATGCCTCTTTGGGCTATCGAAGGTATGGCCGAATATCTTTCGTTGGGAAGGCAAGACCCGCACACCGCCATGTGGATGCGCGATGCCGTGCTGAATAAATTCTTTCCTCGATACAAAGACATGTATAAGCCCAAGTATTTCCCTTATCGATACGGTCAAAATTTTTGGGCGTTTTTCGGCGGCACCTACGGCGACGATCAAATCCTGCGTTTTTGGGACGGTATCCTTCGCGTTGGCCCCAACCAAGCTATGGATAGCCTGTACGGGATTAAAATAGACACCTTTTTCAATCGTTGGAAGACCGCCAACGAACGTTATTACATGCAGTTCCTCAACGGACGCGATACCGTAGCTATCGGGAAAATTCTATTCAGTCAAAAAAATGCCGGCCGCATTAATATTGCTCCTTCCGTTTCTCCCGATGGAAAAAAACTCATCTTCCTTTCCGAAAAACAAGTGATTAGCATGGATTTGTATCTGGCCGATTTGCAAACGAATAAAATGAAAGTTATTGGTTCGCGCAGCGTGACTAATCACATCGACGCTATCGACGCTTATGAAAGTGCGGGCACTTGGTCGCCCGACGGAAAATATTTTGCATTTGTCGTATTCAAACAAGGACGAAACCAATTGGCACTGGTGGATACGCATAGGCGTAAGGTAGTCAAAACCCTTAAAATAGAAGAACTGGAAAGTTTTTCCAACCCCCAATGGTCGCCCGACGGCAAAAAAATTCTCCTTCTAGGTCAAAAAAACGGTCAAACGGATTTATTTCTGTATGATATACAAACCCGAAAAACCGATCAAATCACTAACGATTTTTGGGCCGAAATGACTCCTTCTTGGTCACCCGACGGCAAAAAAATCGTTTTTTCAACCGATTATTATTATTTGAAAAACAATATCTATCCCGTTCATTATCATCTCGGTATTTTGGATTTGACTACCGGCAAAAAATCCTACCCGGGCATTTTCCCCGGTGCCGATAATCTCAATCCCGTTTATGCACCCGGCGGGCAAAAAATCTATTTTCTATCGGACCGTGACGGATTTCGCGATATATATGAATACGATTTGTCCGTCAATAAAATTTATCAACTGACCAAATTTTTTACCGGCGTTTCGGGTATTACCAAATTTTCACCTGCAATAACCGTTAATCCCGCTAACGGCGATATTATTTATAATTACTTCTTTAAACACGGCTATCAAATTTTGCAAGCTTCGCCGAAAGATTTTCACCATGAAGAAGTTTCCTTCTCCGACGTTCACCTCGAAGCGGCCGTGTTGCCGCCTAATGTCGATTTTGTCAAAGCAATGGCTATGATCAAGCAAGGCCGGTTACCCAAATACGGCCTCACCGACGCATTGATCAGAACAAGATTTATTGATAATCATTTGAAAATCAAAGAAGAACCCTATCGCCCCAAATTCAAATTGGATTACATCAGTAATACCGGGTTCGGAATGACCACTTCCATTTACGGCACGGGATTTCAGGGCGGCGTTAATATGATTTTCAGCGATATGCTTGGTAAAAACACGCTCATGACCGCCCTTCAACTCAATGGCGAAATTTATGATTTCGGTGCCATGGGATTGTATATCAACCAAGGTAAAAAACGGCTTTACGGTGTTTATCTGTCCCATGTGCCTTATTTGAATTATTATCAAGGATATCAAATTGAAAAAATCCAAGGTGATTATTATTATATCGACAAACTTTATATTATCCGGATGTTTGAAGATAAATTCGGATTATTCCGTTCCTGGCCGTTGTCCAAAATACAAAGGGTTGAAGCGGGGGGCTCGCTGGCTCGATATTATTATCGCATCGACAGTTATAATTATTATTATCCTTATGATTCGACAAGCAATTCGATATATCCCCAAGTAGTGCATTATGAAAGGAAGAAAGAAGATGCACCTCCGGGATTTTTCCTCGGTGAAATCAATAGTGCTTTTGTGACCGATAATTCCGTTTTCGGTATGACTGCGCCGATGAAAGGTGTTCGTTCCCGTATCGGCATTCAACGTTATTTCGGCGAAATCAATTTCTATACGGGCACCTTCGATACTCGTTATTATCTCTACAAAGCGCCATTTACTTTTGCCGTCCGTTTGATGCATATCAATCGTTTCGGAAAGCATGTTGACGAAAACCGACTGCTCTATCCACTATTTATCACTTATGATTATTTTATCCGCGGATTTTCCTACGGCGTCTTGGTCGATTATGTTCAAAGCACCAATACTCCGCTTACTTTAAATGATTTGTTCGGAAATAAAATACTGGTTTCCAATTTTGAAATCCGTATTCCGTTTACCGGTCCCGAACGTTTGGCTGTAGTAAAATCGGGATTTCTCTTTTCGGATTTGGCCCTTTTTGTTGATGCCGGGTGGGCATGGAATGCCGGCCAAAAACCCGTTTTCGGCACACCGCGAAATGATAGTCAGCGCCAATTATGGGCTTCTACGGGAATAGCTTGGCGTATAAATTTATTCGGTCAATTGATATTGCAACCCTATATCAGCACTCCCATAAGTTTAAAAGGCTACAGAAAATGGACATTCGGATTTAGTTTCTATCCCGGTTTTTAAAATGAATCTACTTTACACGAAAAAAACAAAACTTAGCCCGGCGTTTTTTCGTAAATTTGCAACCAAACCGGAATGATTATGTTTGAAAACCTGACCGAAAGACTTGATAAAGCCTTTCATATCCTGAAAGGCCGCCATAAAATTACGGAAATCAATATCGCCGAAACGCTTAAAGAAATACGACGTGCTTTGTTGGAAGCGGATGTCAATTATAAAATCGCTAAAGATTTTACGAATAAAGTAAAAGAAAAAGCAGTCGGCCGAGATGTTTTGACCTCCGTTAAACCCGGTCAATTGCTGGTGAAAATCGTTCACGACGAATTGGCCGAACTCATGGGTGGACAAGCGGCCGGCATTAATCTATCGGGAAAACCGTCAATTATTTTGATTTCCGGCCTGCAAGGTTCGGGGAAAACCACTTTTACGGCAAAATTGGCCAACTGGCTAAAAAATAAAAAAGGGCGAAAACCTTTGCTTGTAGCCGGCGATGTTTATCGTCCTGCAGCGATTGAACAATTGAAAATTCTCGGAGAACAAATCGGTGCCGAAGTCTACACCGAAGAAGAAAACCGAAATCCTGTGGAAATAGCCCGGAATGCTATCGAATATGCCAAAAAGAACGGCTTTGATACGGTAATCATCGATACGGCGGGGCGTTTGGCCGTCGACGAAGAAATGATGCGGGAAATCGAAAATATCAAAAATGCCGTTCAACCGCACGAAACCTTGTTTGTAGTGGATGCCATGACCGGTCAAGATGCCGTGAACACCGCCAAAGTATTTAATGAACGTTTGGACTTTGACGGCGTTGTTATGACCAAACTCGATGGTGATGCACGTGGCGGCGCGGCCCTGTCGGTGAAAGCTGTCGTGAATAAACCTATTAAATTTATCGGAACCGGGGAAAAAATTCAAGATTTGGATGTCTTTCACCCGGACCGCATGGCCGACCGTATCCTTGGCATGGGTGATATCGTATCCTTTGTTGAAAAGGCACAAGAACAATATGATGCCAAAGAAGCGGCCAAACTCCGAAAAAAAATCGCTAAGGATCAATTCGGATTTGACGATTTTCTGAAGCAAATTCAGCAAATCAAAAAAATGGGAAATCTCAAAGAGCTCATGAGTATGATTCCCGGAATGGGAAAGATGATTAAGGATGTGGATATTGACGATGATGCTTTTAAAAGCATCGAAGCCATTATTTATTCCATGACACCCGAAGAACGGCGCCAACCGAAAATTATAAACAGTTCGCGAAAAAAACGTATTGCCCGCGGCTCCGGTACAAGCATACAGGAAGTAAATCAATTACTTAAGCAATTTGAACAAATGCGCAAGATGATGAAAATGATGCAAAAAGGCGGGGGTAAAAATCTGATGCGTATGTTCGGCGGAAAAGGATTTCCCGGAATGCCGGGTATGAATTGATGAAAACTCGTATTCTTTACGGAAAACCCGTGGCTGAAAAAATAATCCGGAAATTAGCCCGGACGGTTGATGAAATCACCAAACAAAATATAAGGCCGCCCGGATTGGGAATTATTCATGCCGGCTTTGATCCAGCTTCCCGTATTTATATCAAAAATAAACAACAGGTCGCCCAAGCATCCGGTTTTTATGTGGAAATCTTGGAACCGGACAATGAAAATCAATTGTTCGATGCTATTGAATACATGAACCGGTCTTCGCAAATCGACGGTTTTATCGTTCAATTGCCATTACCGCCTCTGTGGAATATCGATGCCGTCTTGGAAAAAATAGAGCCGTCAAAAGATGCGGACGGTTTTCACCCGCTTAACTCGGGACGGATAATGGCCGGACAAAACGGAATACTTCCGGCTACACCGGCGGGAATTTTGTCGTTGTTGGCGTATTACGGTATTTCTACAAGCGGAAAACATGTCGTAATAGCCGGGCGGAGCCGTATCGTAGGAAGACCGCTTTCGGTATGGCTTAGTGCCAATCATCCGCAAGGAAACGCAACGGTAACACTGATTCATTCCCGGACATTAAATCCTGAAAATTATATTCGTCAAGCGGATATTTTCGTTTCGGCCGTTGGTAAACCGCACATTTGGAAGCTGAAACATTTCAAGCCCGGTGCCGTTGTGGTCGATGTGGGAATTAACCGATGCGGAGAACGCTTATGCGGAGATGTGGATTCCGAAGGATTGGAAGGATTTGTGTCCGCCATCACGCCCGTTCCGGGTGGTGTGGGACCCATGACGGTGGCATCTTTGATTCGTAATGTATGGCTATTGTATAAACGCTATTTTTTAGCGACACCGGGATTTTTCAATAACGGAAAAACCGGGGTTTAAACCGAGTCGAGTGGCGGAATGATAAAAAAAAGGAGCTGTCCATTAGGCTTTGGAAGCTCCATTTTTTTTGCCATATGTTCAACGGATTTATTTCTTTGTTTTTTTTGTTCCGTTATGAAGCGAATGATTCAAGGAAGGTTTTCTTGGAGTTTTTTTACGATGAAAAGCGTGTTCGAGAGTTTTTCGCATTTCCGCTACGGATTGTGTAGGCGGACGGACATAATGTGCTTTGGCTAAGTTATTTTCCAACGGCTGAACCGGATCCACTCCGAACCTGTGGTCTTGATAAAACCTGCGCTTGGCCACAATTCGATAAGAAAATCGGATATCGGATTGCCCGTTGTTTTTTTCTTTGACGGTAAATCCTTTTCCGTCCGGATCCGGGATCACATACAAGCCGTTGGAATCACCCATTTCCTGCAAGAAAACGTGCATCGGGTGCTTGTCGTCAATATAAGTGGCTTCCGCAAACAACGGATCCAGCTCGATATGAGTTTGTCCGTTTTGCAATTGTCCTTGACCGAAGTCTTCAAACCATACTTCAGGGCTTTCCATGGAATATACCAACTGATTTCCTTGGCTGGTGGGGATGGAAGCGTTTTTGGCACCGGTGGTTGTTAATCTTCCGTCAAAGTAACCCGCATATCCGGTTGTGTCATTGGGGCAATAACCGTAAACGCCCACCGAAGGATCATAGTCGGCACTGCCGAATACGCCCACATCCATATAGTATCCATTGGAAGTGGTTGGAATGTCCGAGGTGCTGGTTCCCCAAGCAATTCCGGCTACCGAAACACCCCATAAAGCATAATCTCCCCAAATACCGATGCCTTTGCTGTAACCACTGTTGTAGCCGTATACACCGGATGAATTTCCCGAAGAGGCATCGTTGGTTATGCCGGCTATTCCGTAAGAATAATTGTCGGATGAATTGGTATTTCTGGCATATAAGACGGGTTTGGACGATGCGTCACCGGAAACATGCAGTAAGTAATTCGGCGAACTTGTCCCCACACCCACATTTCCGCTGTTATTGTTATAAATATCATCATTTACTTTTGTCCAATTGCTTATGCCGTTTGCCGAAGGGTCTTGCCAAGTGGCATATCCGTCGCTGTCCGAAACCAAAACATAGCCGTTGTTTTCATTTCCGTCTTGTATTCTCAATACAGTGATGCGGGGAATAATTTCCACATCGTCCAAATAACCGGTATCATCACCGCTGCTTACGCTTCCGTCTTTCACATATTTCCATTCAAACGTATGCGTTCCGCTGTCAAGGGTTGTGGAATAAGTAGCCCATCCGGCTTCTCCGGACCATTCTTCAATTAAGTTCCCGTCAATATAGAAACGCAGAAAATCATATCCCGATTCGCTGGATACTTTATATGCAAACCGGATGATAGCGCCTTGAGCGGGGATGTCGATATCGCTTAATGTAATGGTTGATTCACTGTCGTTTTGCCCTTGATTCCCGGATTGAGCGGCATACGATCCCGAATTGACCGTTGAGTCTTCTACCGTCCAATCGTTTGAAGTGAAAGGATCAAGCGTGTTGTCTTCAAAGCCGTCGGAGAAAATGGGCGTTGGTGGAGCTTGATACAAGTGAAGAACGGCTGTGGGTTGATCGATTCCGATTCCTACCATCCGGTTATCGGTAGCATGCATAGTGGTATCGGAATCAATGGTCCAATCGTCGTCTTGATTGACGGGGACCCAGGAACTTCCGTCATAATAATAGTAACCGGCTTTTCCGTCGGTTTGAAAGACGGTTAATCCCGTAGCCGGCGATGAAATGTCATCCCGTTCGTTTTGTGTCATTCGCGGGATTAAAATGCCTTTGTCGGTGCTTTGTACATCCAGCATGGCCGATGCGTCGGCAGGGTTTCCCGTCGTATTGACGGCAATTTGGGCTTTGCTCAATTCGATAAACAACAAAGCCAACCACATTAAAATCGTCTTTTTCTTCATACCGGGGCAAATTTAAATAACAAATGTATAATATTTTTTTTAAATAATTAGGTGGTAGAGTTACGAATGGTTAAAAAATTAAATTATGTAAAATTTGTTACAAAACATACGGCGCATAATTTTCATTATCTTTGTCGTAAGAATTTTTAAAATGTTTTCTTTCATTTATACCAAAGCCGAATTCGTTTTTGATGCATTGAACGGTGTTTGGCATAGCGTGAAAGTACACCGGTGGATAAGTCGAGTTTTGGCGATTATTTTTTTGGTGGCGGCACTAACGGGTTGGGCGGCTTATAAATCATGGATACCGGCGTCATGGGCTAAATTGTTTTTGCTTCATCCTTTTGGTGCCATTGAAGTGGCTTTCAGTTTGCTATTGATCACCGAGATTTTCAGTTTGTTATTTGTTTTGCCCATTTCGGTGGCCCAATCGGTGGGGAAGCAGTTTGAATTGTTGTCGCTTATTTTCATTCGCTATGCTTTCAAGGAATTTTCCCATATACACAGTTTGCAATGGGCGGATATGAAGTTGACGGTTTGGCATATGTTTTTTTATGCTTTCGGTTCGATTTTTATCTTTTTGGCGGTGGGTTTACTCTATCACTACCAGAAGAAAACACGCATTTGTGAAGTTTTTACGGAGGATCGTTATTTTGTTCGTTTCCGGAAGACGGTAGCTTTGGGGGTTTTATTGATTTTTATTTTGATTTTATTTAACGATTTTTATCGTATTGTTATTAACGGTGTTTATGCGCCTTCGTTTCATGATTTTTATAGTGTTTTGATTTTCAGCGATATATTGATTTTGCTGGTGTCGATACGTTATTCTTTGGATTATCATTCCATGTATCGGTATTCGGGATATATTTTGGCGACGATTTTTATCCGGATTGCATTGACGGCCGATCCGTATTATAATATTTTAATAGGTATGGGCGGGGTGATTTATGTTTTATTTTTAACTTTGACGTATAATTATTTTTTGCACCGGAATATTTCGGTTTTGCCGCATAAGATGCATTACAATTACAAAAAGAATCGATTCGGAAGACAAAAATTCAGGGATACATATGGAAATAAAAGGAAAAATTAAGAAGATTTTCGAGACAAAAACATTCGGTCAGTCCGGTTTCAGGAAGCGCGAAGTGATTTTGGTTACGCACGAGCAATATCCGCAATTTTTGAAGATTGAATTCGTTCAGGATAAAGTGGATTTGTTGGATCAATTCAAGCCGGGAGACGATGTAGTCATATCATTTGATTTGCGAGGGCGCGAATGGGTGAATCCCGAAGGAGAAACGATCTATTTTAATTCCATACGGGGTTGGCGAATCGTTAAGGACGAAGGGAGCGTTCCGCCGGATGATGTTCCGCCACCGTTTCCGGATGAAGATTTTTCGCAATTGCCTCCCGGCGAAGACGACGATTTACCTTTTTAAATTTAAAATTTGTTATGAAAGCAACTATTTTGGTTACGGGCGGTTTGGGGTATATCGGTTCGCACACGGTGACGGCATTGTATGAAGCGGGTTTTGAGGCGGTGATTGTGGATGATTTATCCAATTCTACGGAGGCTGTTTTGGACGGCATTGCACGAATTACAGGTGTTCGTCCCGAATTTTACAAAGAAGATTTGCGTGATCCGTCGGCGGTAAATCGGATATTTGCCGAAAATTCCCGGTTGGAGGGGATTATTCATTTTGCCGCTTCCAAATATGTGGGCGAAAGTATTGAAAAACCGTTGCTATATTACGAGAATAATTTGTGTTCGCTTATTCATTTGACGAAGGAAGCGCTGGCTCACGGGGTGCGGCATTTTATTTTCAGTTCGTCTTGCACGGTTTACGGAGAGCCGGAAGAGGTGCCGGTAACGGAGGAGAGTCCGGTTTTGCCGGCGGTTTCGCCTTATGGAAATACGAAGCAAATCGGGGAGGAGATATTGCAGGATGTTGCACAGGCGGAAGATTTGAATGTGATTTTATTGCGGTATTTTAATCCTGTCGGTGCGCATCCGACGGCGGAGATAGGGGAATTGCCGCGTGGTGTTCCGCAAAATTTGGTTCCGTTTATCACCCAAACGGCGGCGGGCGTGCGGGAAGAGTTAAAAATTTTCGGGAATGACTATTCTACCCCGGATGGTACGGCGGTGAGAGATTACATTCATGTGATGGATTTGGCCGAAGCGCATGTGGTGGCACTGAAGCGCTTGTTAGCAGGTGAGAACAAGCAAAAAGTAGAAGTGTTTAATGTGGGAACCGGGCGCGGGAATTCAGTATTGGAAGTGGTAAAAACATTCGAGGAAGTGACCGGTAAGTCGTTGCCTTATTCGTTTGCGCCGCGCAGAGCGGGGGATATCAGCGCCGTTTGGGCGGATACCACCAAGGCGGAAAGGGAATTGGGTTGGAAAGCTTCCAAAACTTTGGCCGATGCATTGGCTGACGCTTGGCGGTGGGAGAAAAAAGTCAGAAAAATCAAATAGGTATGAAAGTTTTGATGATTTATGCGAATATGTTCGGGTATGAGCCGGCCGTGAAGAGTTTGCCGGATTTTCCCGATATAACGGAGGGGAAAACCTATCGGGACATACAGGTGGTATGTGTGCAGGTGGAAGAGTCCGACACGGAAAAATTCAAGTCCGTCGAGACCAAATTGGTTAAGTTAATTAAGTGGGCGGCCAAGAAGAACCAAACGCGCAAGGTGCTTTTGCATTCTTTTGCTCATTTATCGGAGAGCAAGGCATCGCCGGAGATATCGAAGCAATTGTTTGATCGTGTGGAAGAACGTTTGCGCAATAGCGGCTTTGAGGTTGAACAGACCCCTTACGGTTATTTTTTGGATTTGAAATTGGATGCGCCTGGAAAAAGTTCGGCAAGAATCTTTAAAAGTTTCAATTAAATGGATGAATTTATTTTACCATTGGTGATGAAGCGAGCCACCATTCAGCGCCGGGGTTATCCGGTGTTGAGAAATGTCGATTTGCAAATCAAAAAAGGTGAGTTGGTTTATTTGGTTGGGAAGACGGGTTCGGGGAAGACGAGTTTATTGCAGACAGTTTATGGCGAAGTTCCGCTCATGGAAGGGCAAGCCGTAGTGGTGGGTTTTGAATTGCAAGCTTTGAAGCGGAAGCAAATTCCGCAATTACGAAAGCGATTGGGTATTATTTTTCAGGATTTCAGGCTGTTATTGGACAGGACGGTTTGGGATAATTTGGATTTTGTACTTAAAGCTACCGGTTGGAAGGACAAGACCAAGCGTAAATATCGTATCGAACAATTGTTGCATGTGACGGGCATGTTGGATAATGCTTATAAGCCGGCGCATGCACTTTCGGGAGGTGAGCAACAACGGGTGGCTATTGCCCGGGCATTATTGAACGAACCGGCTTTGATTTTGGCGGACGAGCCTACGGGAAATCTGGATCCCGATACACGGTTTGAAATTATGGAACTTTTCAAGGAAATAAACCGGTGGGGTAATACCATTATCATGGCAACACATGATTATTCCACCATATTGAAATATCCGGGCCGAACTTTTATGTGTGAAGACGGAAAGGTATTTGAAGTGGAAATCGATTGAGTTTTGAAGCGGGATTTTCATATTGTTTTATTTGACAATCCTTTTCCGCCTGACTACGGGGGAGCTATCGATGTGTTTTACAAATTAAAAGCTTTGGCGGGGATGGGGATCAGGCCGGTATTGCATGTTTTTACATATGGGCGTAATAAGATTGTTCCACTGAAAAATCTGGCATCCGAAGTGTATGTATATGAGCGGATCAGGAGACCGTTTGATTTGTTTTCGGCATTGCCTTTTATTGTTAAAACGAGAAAACATGTTTTATTGAAAAAACGTTTGAATGAAGCCGAAACGGTTTTGTTTGAAGGAATACATACGACGGGTTTTGTCGGTGAATCGGGCGGTATAAGGAAAATTTTGCGGGCGCATAATTATGAGACGGCTTATTATGAAATGCTGAGCCGGTCGAGCGGGTGGTCTTGGAAAAAACTTTATTACGCTTTGGAACGAAGAAAGTTGGATACTTATGAACCGGTTGTGATTCGAGCTGTGGATGCCGTTTTGTCCGTGAGTCCCAAGGAGCAAGAAATATTTTCGGCTTGGAACCGGAATTCGTTTTGGTTGCCTGTTTTTCATCCTTTTGATGAAGTGAAATTGACGGAAGAAACCGAAGAGATTATTTTGTTTCATGGGAATTTATCGGTGGAGGAGAATAGGGAAGCGGTGCGTTTTTTGTGGAAAGAAGTTTTTCGAAACACGGCCTATCCCTTTGTGGTAGCCGGGAAGAATCCGCCGGATTTTATGCAAAGGTGGAATAAAAGATATGACAGGTTTTATTTGATTCCCAATCCGAGAGAAGAAAAATTACGTAAGTTGATTGCCCGTGCCCGAGTGAATGTAATTTGGTCAAATGCACAAACGGGGATTAAGCTCAAACTTATTCATGCGCTTTTTCGTGGAAAAAATGTGGTTGCCAACCGGAACGTAACAAGCGGAACCGGATTGGAACCTTTGGTTGAACAGGCCGATGATGCCGTTGCATTGCGAGAAAGGGTTAATATGATTTTCGCTTCCCGAAGCGATTTGTCTGCCATAAGAAACAAACGGGAAGCGCTTCTAAGGACATTTTACGACAATCAAAAAAATATTAAACGTTTATTGCAATATGTCCGGTAACGCGCCTAAAATATCGGTTGTTATACCTCATTACCGGCAGGAAAAATACTTGATTGATGCTTTATTTTCGGTAGCGGCGCAATCATTTCATCCTGATGAAGTTATCGTAGTGGACGATGCCTCGGGTGGGGATATGCCCCGGTTGCCTGAAAAGTTGAAATCACAATTGAATTTGAAATGGGTAAGTCTTGACCGGAATAGGGGAGTGGCGGCGGCTCGAAACCGGGGTATTATGGAAGCGCAAGGCTCATTCTTGGCTTTTTTGGATGCCGATGATCTTTGGACACCGTTACATTTGGAAAATTTTGTCCGTTGCTTCAAGAAACATCCGCAAATTCGTTTTTATTCGGCAGGAAGTGTATTATTTCGTAGAAATCCCCACCCGATTCGTCAAAAAAATCGTGTGTCCTGTTATAAGGATAATTATTTTAAACGTGCCGTTCGTAATGCTATGGTATGTAATCCGTCGTCTGTTATTTTGCATCGATTATCTTTGGGTGAAGCCGATTTTTTTGATGAAAATTTGATTGTTTTTGAAGATATAGATATGTGGATTCGTTTGGGGCGTAAGCATCTTATGTATTTTTCGGATACCCCTTCGGTAAAGATTCGTCTGGATACACCCGGGAGCCTTTCCAAAGATACCGGGAAATATAATGAGGATTTGTTACGGTATTTTTTTGATAAGCATTTGAAGGACATTTCAACGCGGGATGAAAGACGATTTGTGCATTTAAACATCCTGGGCATCTTGTTGATGTATAAATTTTATGGTCGTAAGGAGCCCGCATTTTTGAGGGAGTATCTGGACACCGCACTTTTGTCTCCGTATGAAAAATTCAAATATCATTTACCGGCACCCGTTTTTCGGTGGTTGCGGCGTATTAGATTTTATTTCCGGTAAAGAAAATTTCTTTTAGAACCGGGTTTAAACTTAAAAATACAGTATGGAATATCATTTTCGGGATATGGACGGGAGTGCGGTTTTCATTTAAGTGCAGGTTATTTTTTGATTAAGGCGGAAATTTTTTGTTGTTCCCCGCCTTCGCTTTCATACGGCTACGAATTTGATGAATAAGGAGCGAAAATCAGGTTGATGGATTTCGAGCCTAGTTAATGAAAAAAGGCAGGCGATGACGCCTGCCTTTTTTTGTTTTATCAAGATTAAATTAATTAAATCCTTTCCTCGAGTTATTGTTTTTCGAAAACGACTCTTAAGGAACCGTCACCATAATAATCCCAATAAAAATGAGTTTTATCGATATAAACACAATCAAAAAGGAAATTACCTCCGTTGGGCAAACTCAATGAAATATATAATTTCTTCGTGTCGATGTTTTCCGCCCATGAACTCACTTGATAAGAATCTTGGGAGCAAGTTCCGGTGTTGCTATCATAGTTTCCGAATTTGACGTAGTTTCCGTTGAAATTATCGTTCAATTTGATTTCGGATTGATTTAAAAGACATTGATTTCCGGGATCGTTAGGGTCCAGCTGTGATTGCCCGTTGGCATCCGTTACATCCGTTAATTTCCATGTTCCCACACCCCAAACTTCAGGTTTCGGGCATGATTTTTCCTTTTTTTTACAAGAAGAAGCGGAAAAGATTAAGCCGCTTACGATAAAAAGTAACAGAAATTTTTTCATAGTTTTTTTGTTTTTTAGTTGTCTTGTTTTTGATAATAATATTTGTAGTCAAAATCCATATAACACTCATGATCGTTTGTGTAAATAAGTTCAAACGAACCGTATTGATTTGTCGTAATGTACAGGCGCTTGGTTTTCATATTTTCCGCCCATGCTGTGATGGTTAGTGTCTGGGGTGTGCAGGCGTTGGTATTTTGATCTACGTCGGCCCAAATCCATTGAGCACCGTCGTGAGAATCGTTCAAAGTGAATTGTTCGGAATTTACATAACATTGCGCATAGGCGCTGCTTGCCGGATCCACTACGTTACCATTAGGATCTTCAATTTTGGAGGCTTTCCATGTTCCCACACCCCAAACTTCAGGTTTCGGGCATGATTTTTCCTTTTTTTTACAAGAAGAAGCGGAAAAAATTAAGCCGCTTAATACGAAAAGTAATAAAATTTTTTTCATAACTTAAGTTGATTTTTGAGTTTAAGTTGTTACAAATATAAATAAAAATTTTAATTTGAATGCCGCAATCATGCAATTTATTACTTAATGCCGGTGAAAAAATGATTTTTTGCATTTTTTTTGTCGAATTTTTGTTTGAATCGTCGAAAATCTTTTCCCGGATAATTTCCGTATTTTTGCAGTATTAAAAAAGGAATGCATGCTAAAAGTTCAGGATCTTTCCATTCAATTCGGGAAACGGGTTTTATTTGATGAAGTTAATGCACAGTTTACTAAAGGAAATTGCTACGGGATTATTGGCGCAAACGGAGCCGGGAAATCCACGTTTTTGAAAATTTTGGCCGGCGAAATCGAACCGACCACGGGGCAGGTGATTCTGGAAAAAGGAAAAAGGATGTCGGTATTGGAACAGGATCACCATAAATACGACGATTACACGGTGCTGGATACGGTGATTATGGGGAACCGTGAGTTATATGATATTATGAAAGAAATGGATGCGCTTTATGCCAAGGAAGATTTTGATGACAAGGATGCGGAGCGCGTGGGCGAATTGCAAGTCCGTTTTGAAGAAATGGGCGGTTGGAATGCCGAGGCGGATGCAGCAGCACTGCTTTCCAATTTGGGTGTTCCCGAAGATATGCATTACATGAAAATGCGTGATTTGGAGCCTAAAATAAAGGTCCGTGTGCTCTTGGCGCAAGCTTTATTCGGCAATCCGGATGTGTTGGTTTTGGACGAACCTACCAATGATTTGGATTTTGAAACCGTTGCATGGCTGGAAGATTTCTTGGCCAATTATGATAATACGGTGATTGTGGTATCGCACGACCGTCATTTTTTGGACGCCGTTTGCACGCATATTGTGGATATCGATTACGGGAAACTGAATTTCTATACGGGAAATTATTCTTTTTGGTATGAATCCAGTCAATTGGCGGCACGTCAGCGCGCACAACAAAACAAAAAATTGGAAGAGAAACGAAAGGAATTGGAAGAATTTATCCGGCGTTTTTCGGCGAATGTAGCCAAGTCGAAGCAGGCGACGGCACGCAAAAAAATGTTGGAAAAACTCAAGGTGGAAGATATTCGTCCTTCGAGCCGTCGTTATCCGGGAATTATTTTTGAACAGGAACGCGAGGCGGGCGACCAAATTTTCGAGTGTGAAAATCTTTCCAAGTCCGTTGAAGGAGAAAAACTATTCGACCAAGTGGAATTTCGTTTGCAAAAGGGCGATAAAGTTTTGTTGCTTTCGAGAGATTCGCGTGCCACAACGGCTTTTTATGAAATTATTAATAATCGTTTACGGCCGGATTCGGGTACTTACCGTTGGGGTGTAACAACGATTCGAGCTTATTTGCCTTATGACAATACGCCTTATTTTCAGGAAGACCTTTCGCTGGTGGATTGGTTACGGCAATATGCCAAGACACAAGAAGACCGCGAGGAAGTGAATTTGCGGGGCTTTTTGGGGAAAATGCTCTTTAGCGGCGAAGAAGCCTTGAAATCCGTCAAAGTGCTTTCGGGAGGCGAACGTATCCGTGCCATGTTATCGCGCATGATGCTACAGCGCGCCAATGTTTTGATGCTGGACGAGCCTACCAATCACTTGGATTTGGAAAGCATTCAGGCCTTAAACAATGCATTGAAACGGTATAAAGGCACGGTGATATTTACCACGCGCGACCATGAATTCGCGCAAACCGTAGCCAATCGTATTATCGAAATTACGCCGAAGGGAATTATCGATCGCTTAATGACTTTCGACGAATACATGGCCGACAACAAAATCAAAGCATTGCGCGAAAAAATGTATGCTTCATGATTGCTCGAAAAAAATTGGAGAATCTCAAGCCTGAACTTTTTCATTCGGAAACCGAAATAGAAGTGCGATACCGCGATTTGGACACCTTTAAGCATGTGAATAATGCGGTTTATGCCTCTTATTTGGAAGTGGGAAGGCTTAAATATAACAAAACTTTTCTGGCGGATTTAATTGACTGGAAGGAGCGCGGATTTATTCTCGGAACCAATCATATCATATATTTGAAGCCGCTTTTCTTATTTGACCGGGTGAGAATTTTCACGGGAGTGGGTAAAATAGGGGAGCGGAGTGTTACTTTCGTTAATTTACTTCAAAATCAGAAGGGGAAGTCCGTGGCGGTGGCTTATTCCGTGTTAGTGGCTTATGATTTTATTCGGGACAAAACCATTGGTATACCCGGCGAATGGCGGAATATTTTCAAAAAGGTGGACAAAGAATTGTTGGCATATTTGTCCGAATGACCGATAGGCATGAGTTTTGCTGTAATTTTTTTTTAAATACTGTAAAGTATGAAGAGCAAAATGGCATTTTTAAGCTTTTTATTGCCGGTTTTAATGATAGCACAAGATACAATCCGGATAATTCCCGAGGGCAAGCAGGTTCAATGGATGGTTTTGCGCAGGTTGATTGGAGCAAGAGCTTTGTATCAAACAGTGAAAGATAGTGTGGGAAATAACGGAGCAACCTTTGTGTTTGAGGATATGCCGCTTGGAGAATATGCCGTGCAATACGATATGGAACATTTACGAGGATTACGTTTTTTGTATGACGGAAATCCGGTTGAAATCGAATTTAATCCCGGTAAAAAATCTCATCTTCGTGTTTTGCGTTCGGCTTCCAATGCCTACTATTACGATTTCTTGAAAAAAAATGCCGCCGCACTGCGAAAATTCAAGCGTTTCAAGCAAGATTATTATGCGCATCCTTCCGATGACTTACAAAAATTATATACGAAATTTCGTGACGCTTATTATCACATGGCCGACAGTATGCTTCAAGTTTCCCAAGCCAGCATGGCCTACCCGTTTATCAAGGCCAAAATCGAGGCGTTTCCACCTGCATTGATGAGCAGCACTTCGGCTTACGTTCAATATGCATTACAACATTATTTTGATTTCAACGATTTGAATGACAGTGTGTTATACTATTCTGGGGTGGTATATGACCGCTTACACGATTATATTTTCCGTATTCCTTCGGTGGCTTTTGGCGAAGAAAAAACCAAAGAACTATTGCAACGCACACAAAATGCACTGATGCATGTGACATTTCCGCCTTCTCGAGCTGAAATGCTGATAGCTTTGCTTAACGAATTCCGTTTGGAAGATCGAAAAGTATTTGATTTATTGGTGAATCAATACCGAAATTTGCCCGAGGAAATGCAGGATACCATAACGTTAAATCGAATGCTGAAAAATCCCGTTCCCGTTCGTGGTGACCGTTTCCCTTTGGACGTTTTGAAGAAAACCGGCAAGTTCAAATTGAATAAAAGCCCCCTGAAGCTTTTCATATTTTACAGTTCCGATTGTCCGCATTGCCAAAAGGTAATTCCGAAAATCTACAAGGCGCTTAAAAACCAATCGAATGTGCAGGTGATTGCCGTCGGATTGGAGACGAACGTGCAACATTGGGACTTATTCACCGCGCCTTTGAAAAGATGGACGCATTTGAAGATTACGCCTCAAAGTCCGAAACTTTATGACGAAGTCATCCGAAAATATTTTATCGAATTTACTCCAACTTATTTTTTAACGGATAAAAATTTGAAAATCATCGAGAAAACAACCGGTGAAGCACAAGCCGAAAAAATTATCAATTATATCAAAAATCATGAGCGAGGAAAATAAAAAATTACGTCCCGTTTCGGAATTAGGCGAATTCGGATTGATTAAATTTTTGACAAATGATATTCAAATTCGTAATGCCACCACGATTTTGGGCATAGGGGACGATGCGGCGGTTTTGGAATACAAAGACAAGCAGATATTGGCCGGAACCGATATGATGACCGAAGGCGTCCATTTCGATTTGACTTATATGCCATTGAAACATTTGGGCTATAAATTAGCGGTGGTGAATTTTTCGGATATTTATGCTATGAACGGGATGGTGGAGCAATTGCTGGTGAACATAGGCGTATCCAACCGTTTTACCTTGGAAGCACTGGATGAATTTTATACGGGAGTAAAATTAGCCGCCGAGCGTTACGGTGTGGATATCGTGGGCGGCGATACGGTTTCGTCTCAAAAAGGCATGATTTTATCCGCTACGGTCATAGGGAGCGTTGACAAAGAAAAACTGGTGAAGCGCTCAGGTGCCAAGCCTAATGATTTGATGGTGGTGTCGGGCGATTTGGGAGCCGCTTATTTGGGATTGCAAATTTTACGTCGCGAACAGGAAGTTTTTTTGGTTAATCCCAACCACCAGCCCGATTTGACTCCTTATGCTTATCTGGTCGAAAGACAACTAAAACCCGAAGCACGAAAAGACGTGGTGGAATGGTTGGCGAAAAATGAAATCGTTCCAACCTCAATGATTGATATATCCGACGGTTTGTCGTCCGAAGTGATTCATATTACCGAAGCTTCGGGATACGGTGCTTATATTTATGAAGATAAAATCCCGGTACATCCGGAGACCGAAGCCGTAGCTAAGGAATTTAATTTAAATCCGTTGATAGCCGCTTTAAACGGCGGAGAAGATTATGAATTGCTGTTTACGATCGATCAAAAAGATTATGAAAAAATTAAAAACGTTCCCGGATTTAGTATTATCGGACATATAACCGAAGATGAAGGAGCATACTTGATAACCGGTTTGAATGAAAAATTGGAATTGAAGGCACAAGGCTGGAACGCGTTTTTGGAACGAAAAAAAGCGAAAGATAAACCGGATGATACATCGAAAACTTCCTGAAAAAAACGTAAATTTGCTTTTCTAATTTTTGAGTATGATTCAAGAAGTAGAAAAATATTTGGCCGAAGCCGAAGCATTCACTTCCAATGATTTGGGCGAAGTGGAGAAATTTCGGATAAGGTTTCTGGGAAAAAAAGGGATATTGAACAAGCTTTTCGCCGAATTTAAATCGGTGCCGGCGGAAGATAAAAAGACCTACGGTCAAATGTTGAATAAGCTCAAGCGCTTAGTAAGCGAAAAGGTTAAAAAACTGAAAGAAACCATTGAGAATCAATCGGAAACGCAATCCGGAAGAGAAGATTTGACCAAACCCGGATATCCCTATAAACTGGGCGCAAAACATCCGGTGAATTTGGTAAAAAACCGAATTGTAGATATTTTTCGCCGCATTGGTTTTAATGTTTCGGAAGGACCGGAAATTGAAGACGATTGGCATAATTTTTCGGCTTTGAATTTGCCCGAATATCATCCCGCGCGGGATATGCAGGATACGTTTTTCATTCAACGTCATCCGGATTGGTTATTGCGCACCCACACTTCTTCGGTGCAAATCCGCTATATGGAAAAACACAAACCGCCTATTCGCACTATTTCCCCGGGACGGGTTTATCGTAATGAAGATATCAGCGCCCGTGCTCATATTCAGTTTCACCAAGTGGAAGGCCTTTATATCGATAAGGGTGTTTCCTTCGCCGATTTGAAACAAACAATTATGTATTTCACAAAAGAAATGTTCGGCAAGTCCAAAGTGCGTTTTCGCCCTTCCTATTTCCCTTTCACCGAACCCAGTGCCGAAGTGGATATTTATTGGGGATTGAAAACCGAAGACGATTATCGTATTACCAAAGGGACAGGCTGGCTTGAAATTATGGGTGCAGGAATGGTGGACCCTAATGTATTGCAAAACATGCAAATCGATCCCGAACAATATTCCGGATTTGCTTTCGGCATGGGAATCGAACGAATCGCCATGCTGCTTTACGGTATTTCCGATATACGCATGTTGTTTGAAAACGATATGCGCTTTTTAGAACAATTTAAATCCCGGTTCTAGCTTTTTATGGAAACGCGGCGAGGAAAAACATACATTATTGCCTTGGGAGGTAATGCTTTGACCCGTCCCGGAGACAGCGGAACACCGGAAGAAATGGCGCGTCAAATTCGTCATGCGCTTGAAGGGATTTTACAGATACTCAATTCCGAAGACAGATTGGTTTTGACTCATGGTAACGGCCCGCAGGTTGGTAATGAATTGTTGCGCTACGATGCAGGAAAGAGCTTTTATAACATTCCGCCTTTTCCTTTGGATGTGGCCGTAGCGGCCACTCAAGGTTTTATCGGGTATTTGTTGGAGCGTGAGCTGCGCAATTTATTGCAGGCTCAACCACAAGGGCGAGAAGTGGCTTCTTTGGTCACTCTTATTGAGGTGTCACCTTCGGATCCGGCTTTTGAAAAGCCAACCAAACGCGTAGGAAAAACCTATTATGATATCAATGAAGTGAAGCGGTTGATTCGTGAGAAAAACTGGCAATTCACGGAGGAAATTAAACAAAATAAAAAAGGGTGGCGCCGCGTTGTTCCTTCCCCGGAACCCTTGCAAGTGGTTAATGAGGCGGCGCTGAAAAAACTATTGGATACCGGTTTTATGTTGATTACCGGAGGCGGCGGAGGCGTTCCCGTGGAACTGCGAAACGGGAAGTGGAGAGGCGTGGAAGCGGTGATCGATAAAGATGCGGCGTCGGCATTGTTAGCCGCCACTCTCGAAGCGGAGGAATTTATTATTTTGACAGACGTCGATTTTGTTTATGAAAATTACGGCCAACCCGGTCAAAAGGCATTGGAAATTTTGACTTTGAATCAGATAGAGCAATATATTTCGCATGGTATTTTCGGAGCAGGGAACATGCTACCCAAAATCAAGGCGGCGGCAAATTTTGTGCAACGCACCGGACAAACGGCTTTGATTACCGAATTGGAAGGTTTGAAAACCGGACGCGGAACACGGATTATCAAGAATTAACCATTATCTCTTCGATTTTCGGATAAAAATTTATCCGAAAGAATGGAGTTTTTCATGACGGGAAGAATTTTAGAAAAAATATCCGCCGTTTGGGGCGGATATTAAGTTCGTAATTAAAAAGAAGTTTTATTTTCTCACTTCCCTGTTTAGGATAAGATCCAAATAGAGATTAATTTTATCCTTGGTAATATCCCAAAAAGTGTGCATGGAAGTTTGTTGATATTTTTACTGCTATTCATCCGGCATCGCTTATCATTCAGGCACTCAGAGCGCTCAAAAAAGAAAACGTCCGGCCGGAATATTTAAAAAGGATTGAGGAAGTGTTGCGGCGGACGGATGACACACCGCAAATCCGAAAGGATATGCTTTATGCGCCGCAACGGATTAGGAAGATAGTAGAGGAAATTATTAAAAAATTAGAAAATGAAGTAGCTTGATTTACAGGAAACCGACCGGCGGCGTTTGTTTTGAACAAATCGCCTTCCGGACGGGATTGTTACCGCACACTACCGCCGGGAAAAGTGATTTTGATCGTTTGTTCCGCCATAATGTCGCTTGAATTATAGATGAAAAATAGGGATTTAATTTGGTTTGGAGGGTGAATTAAAAAAGCTCAACAAACAAATGAGTTGTGTAAATGAATCGATATTCCTATTTTTGCTTAAAGCAAATCAAGAATGCAAGAGCTATTAAGCATCCGGGAAGCAAGCCGGTTGGCTACCGAACAATTAAAGCGCGAAATATCACCTTCCAATATTTCATACTTAATTCAATACGGTCTTGTTAAGAAATACGGTAAAGACGGTTCGGTTCTGGTTAATCCCGATGAAGTTTTAAATTATTACAAAAGTTTTAAAGGACGGCGGGAAATTGAATGGAAAAAAAAATTGGGGAGTGATCTGAACTGGCATTTATCCTTTGATCATTTACGTGAGAAAGACACAACAAAACACGTTCACCGCTTACATCCTTACAAAGGAAAATTTATTCCGCAATTAGTTGAATATTTCCTTGATGATCATACGGATGAATTTAAAAAACATGTTTATTTTAAAAAAGGAGACGTTGTCTTGGATCCTTTTGCCGGTAGTGGAACTACGTTAGTTCAAGCCAATGAGTTAGGAATGCATGCTATCGGTGTTGATATTTCGGTTTTTAATACCATGATTACCAACATAAAAATCAGTAAAGTTGATTTTAATAAGTTAAAAAACGAAATAGGTCGAATTACCGGACGATTTGAAAAATTCATATCGCAACGAAATAACCTTTATTTTGAAAATGAGTTATTGGAGGAACTTAATATATTCAATAAAAAATATTTTCCTTCGCCCGAGTATAAAATTCAAGTAAGAAAGGGTTTAATTAACGAAAAAAAATATGCCGGAGAAAAAGCCGAAATGTTTCAACCTAAATTTCATGAATTAATAAAAAAATATGAGTTACAAATAAAGCAAGATAACGATGGTACTTTCCTGTCAAAGTGGTATTTAAAACCGGTTAGAGACGAATTGGAATTTTTAAAGGAAAGGATTTATGAGATTGAAGATGAAACCATAAGAAAAATTTTAATGATTGTTCTAAGCCGTACTATGCGTTCAACAAGGGCCACAACGCATGCGGATTTAGCCACTTTGAAAGCTCCTGTATATAAGCCGTATTTTTGCCGGAAACATCGAAAAATTTGCAAGCCGCTTTTCACTTCCTATAATTGGTGGAAACGATATACACGAGATACATATGAGCGATTATTAACATTCGATAAATTGCGTAGCAATACTTTTCAGTTGGCGGTTCAAGGCGATTCGCGTTATATAGATATATTTGAAGAAGTTAAAAAATACAATCCGGATTTTTATCATCTATTGAAAGAGAAAAAAATCAAAGGAATTTTTACCAGTCCGCCGTACGTAGGCTTGATAGATTATCACGAACAACACGCATATGCTTATGAAATGTTCAATTTACCAAGAGCCGATGAATTGGAAATCGGTCCCTTATACCGGGGACAAGGCAGGGAGGCAAGAGCATCTTATGTTGAAGGGGTGTCACAAGTATTGCGAAATGTAAAAAGATTTATGCAAGATAATTATGATGTATTTTTGGTTGCCAATGACAAATACGGATTATATCCCGAAATTGCAGAAAAAGCCGGAATGAAAATCATTCAACAATTCAAAAGGCCCGTTCTTAATAGGACGGAAAAAGACAAATCGGCTTATGCGGAAATAATTTTCCATCTCAAGGAAAAATAATTATGCCCCTATCGAACGATCAAATACAGGCCATTTCGCTTGAAGTGATTAAAACTTTATATTCAAGATTTGAAAAATTTCCGGTAAATGCCGAAAATAACCGGAATGCACCTTTTCATAAAGCATTTTTAAATGCCTTTTCCGATAAATTGGAAGGAAAAGTTTCCGATATTCCTTTTTTCATTTCATTAAGCAGTTGGTTACATGGGTTAAATACTACATTAGGTCAATCGTTTTTTGAAAATGTTGCACACATATTATCCGGTGGTCAAAAAAAGAGTTTTACAAAGAAAACAACGCTTTTAAAAATTACAACAAAACAGAAAGAAAACATCGCTCAAATTATTACGGATTTAAAAAATGGTAATAAAAAACCGGATTTAGAAGCAGAAAATAAATTGATTTTTATTAATGAAGGTGAAGAAATTGAAGCAAATGCCTTTACAGTGGACGTATTTATACAAGATGATAATTCGATTATTTGCATCGAATTAAAAACGGTAAAACCGAACGCCGGAGAGATGAGAGGTGAGAAACAAAAGATTTTGGAGGCCAAAGCGGCATTATATCACACATTTCCAAATAAAAAGATTGAATATTACATGGGCTTCCCCTTCGACCCCACTTCCGAAACCGATACGGGATATGATAAAGAAAGGTTTCTTGCACAAATTATCGATAGCACTAAGTATTTTGACACCGAGGAAATTTTATTGGCCGGAGAATTATGGAATTTTCTTTCATCCCGACCGCAAACTATGGAAGAATTATTAAAAATAATAAACAATATTGCCAAGCCGGATTTTATGGACAAATACAACAAACTAACGGATGCTACTATTCCCATTGAAGAAAAAATTAAAATTCTGTCCGAATGGAACATTTATACCGAAATAAAAATTCTTAAAAACGGACATAAAATTAAAAATCTTATCGAAAATAATGGGCGTTTGAAACGGTTATATCATTCCGATATTTTTCAAGAAGGAAAATATAATTGGCGTAGAACCAATGCTTTGCTTCAAATTCTAAATAAGGAAGTTTAAGAAATGGAGTATTTCTTTTTCCAACAATTTTTGCATCACGGCGATCATAAAACCGTTTTGAAAACTTTGCACCGCTTGGTCAAGAAAGGCAAACTTGAACGCCTATCCCGGAGCATTTAATATTATCCGGGAGAGGATATTTCGAAAAATAGGTACGAATGAATAATTTTATTTCCTCTTTTCCTCGTTGGGAATGATTTTTCATGGTTCAGCTTCGGCACTTTCCGCAAATAATTCTCTTTTTCCATCGCCACATTTCCCAATAACACCAATGCGGCCTCTATATTGGGAAGCGCCCCTCTCATGCGCGTAACGCGTCTATAATCCCGGTTTAA
>Ga0256834_1000476_pt1 | contig 28795 bp, 31 predicted proteins | sample 4281140metaG_FD_190536 | JGI IMG/M metagenome (GOLD analysis project Ga0256834, IMG submission 190536) | Hydrothermal vent microbial communities from East Pacific Rise, Pacific Ocean - 4281-140 | ecosystem: Environmental > Aquatic > Marine > Hydrothermal vents | place: Pacific Ocean: East...
ACATGGAGATTTTAATCAGCCATTTAGCTACCATCTATATAGTAAAATCATACGCAACACTTTTATATTAAAGCTATTAAATGTCTTAGATGTAGTACTTAAAAATAGGATTTTAAACTCTCTACAGAGTTACTTGATGCGTAAAAATAACCATCATAACATAGAAGATTTTGACCAGTTTGTACTCTCTCATATAGAGCCTTTAAAGCTAGAGAGTTGTGATACTTTAGTCGAAGGTCACTACCATCAAGGTCTCTCATTTGAGCTTCAAAATGGTGCTAGATACATAAACTTAAAGGCATTTGTTTGCAGTGGTGAGATTGGCGTGGTTGAAGATAGTGAACAGTTTAGTTTAAGGTGGGAACATGTTTGAGACAAGTGCAGATCGCTCAAAAAGTAGAGGTGAGAAGTACACTTTAAGGAAGAGTCTGTTTGGTGATGCTGATCTGCTGCCTATGTGGGTTGCAGATATGGACATAGATACACCACCATGTGTAGTAGATGCTATTAAGAGAAGAGCGATGCATCCAAACTATGGTTATGAGATGATGGGTGATGATGTTTATGAGGCTCAGATAGAGTGGATGCAGAGGCGACATGGGGTGAGCGTGAAGCGTGAGTGGATGTTCTACTCTCACTCTGTTGTTGCTTCAATCTCTGCTGCTATTATGGCGTTTACTGCTAGGGGTGATGAGGTAGTTGTGCAGACCCCGATTTATCCTCCATTTATCTCAACGGTGCTTAAGTGTGATAGAGAAGTGTTACTAAATCCACTAAAGTGCGATGGGAGTGGTAGTTATGATTTTGATTTTGATGATCTATGCTCTAAGATTACAGATAGAACAAAACTGCTACTACTCTGTTCACCTCACAACCCTGTAGGTAGAGTTTGGAGTCTTGAAGAGTTGCAAAGATTAGTAGATATCTGTCTAGAGCATAACATAGTTATCTTTGCTGATGAGATACACTCTGATCTGATCTTTAAGCCGTATGTTCACACCCCTTTGCTATCCATCAAAGAGTCTAAACCTCTGCTTGTAACGGCGGTGGGACCAGGGAAAACTTTTAATTTGGCATCTTTGTGTATCTCAACTGTTATCATAGAAGATGAGACCCTAAGAGAGAGGTTTGACAAAGTCTATGAGAGCATGCATTTTAGCTCTGGAAACACATTTGCCCACACCGCTTTTTTGGCAGCTTATCGTCATGGTGAGCCGTGGTTGGAGCAGCTGCTAGTACATCTTCAGCAAAATATAGATCTGCTATCGCAGCTACTAGATAGAAGCGACAAGATCAAATTTAACCAACCAATGGGTACCTATCTAGCATGGCTTGACTGCAGTGGGTTTGGCTTTAGAAGCGATAGAGCTTTGCGAGAGTTTTTTATTGAAGAGCTCCGTTTAGGGCTAAGTCCTGGCATATCTTTTGGTAAGGAGGGCAGGGCTCATATGAGGTTAAATTTTGCAGTAAGTAGTGAGATATTTGAGGATGCGTTACATAGGATATCTAAAGTACTATAATGAGTTATGAGCTTGAGAAGATAGCAACTTTTATAGCAAAACACCATGTCATGAGCCTTGCTACATCTGTAGATAATAGACCCTACTCAACACCACTTTTTTATGCTTACCATGAAGAGAAAAACTACTTTATATTTGCTTCAGATAGTAACACAAAACATATGTTAGATATAGCCCAAAACTGTGCCGTATCTGCCTCTATTTATCTTGAGACAAAGCAGATATCTAAGATTGAGGGGCTTCAGATTTGTGGAGTTATAAGTAGCGCAGACAAAGATGCTCAAATAGAGTACTATAAAGCGTTTAATTATGCTAAAATTCTACAACCAAAACTATATAAACTGCTACCAAGCATGATGAAGCTAACCGACAACTCACTAGGTTTTGGAAAAAAGATAATTTGGAATATAACATAAATATATGAGATCAAACACTGTAGCACTTCTTGTAGGTATTGTAAGCTTTATTGCTGTTATGCTTTATGGTATATGGAGTGACTTTACAGGAGATATGCGAAAGTATAATAATTTATTATTTGTATACGATCGTGTTGAGCAGATTAAAAAAATCGATGTTGTTATGATGCAGATACAGCGTGAACGAGGACTTTCAAGCATAGCTCTAACAAGCAAAATCACAGAGTATGAGACACTTTTAAAGCTACAGCGCCAAAAGAGCATAGATCTAGCACAATCTATCTCTGATATAGATACAGGACTTAGACTAGATGAGGAGCTAGTAGCTCTTCAGCAAAATATTGACTATAAAAACTATGATTTCCAACAATCATTTATGTACTATAGCAATCTTATAACTAAACTAAGTGCAATATCTGAGCAGTTAGTTTTTGAGACACATGATGAGGTGATTAAAAATAGCCTTATAATCTACCTATATCTCAAGAGAACTCAAGAGCAGATGGGTCAATTAAGAGCTAGTATTGGAGCAGTGTTAGCATCACATGAGTTGTCCGATAAGCAGCATAGCGACATAGTAGCTCAGTATGCTCTTTTACAGAGTAATCTTAAACATATCCAGAGCTATCCAGAAGTATTTAGTGCAAAGTTTTTACTTCTGCTTCTAGAGCAGCCCTGCCTACAAGATTTAAACTCTGTTGTTAAAGATATTGTCTTAAAAGAGCATGTGCAGACAACACCGATGCAGTGGTATGAGATGTCAACTTGCGCTGTAGATACACTTTATCACACATCTAAAGAGTATCTTGAGCAGACAAGTGAGTATGTGCTAAATAGCAAAGATGATATGATGCTACTTACTATCAGACACCTTGTTTTTTGGCTTTTAGGGTTATCCGTTTCTGTAGTAGCATTTATTGTGGCATATAAGAGAACAAAAGAGTTGGATGCAAAAGGGAAGTTGCTTTTAGAGTATAAGATGGCGATAGATAGAAGCGCAATAGTGTCAAAAACTGATAGATCAGGCATAATTACTTATGCCAATGATGCTTTTTGTAAGATATCTGGTTATGACGCAGTAGAGCTTATAGGTCAGCCACACTCCATTGTACGCCATCCAGATACTCCAAAAAAAGTCTTTAAAGATCTATGGCATGAGATAAAGAGTGGTCATGCTTGGCATGGTGTGGTGCAAAATCGCCGTAAAGATGGTGAGTCATATTGGGTTGAGGCGACTATAACACCGGTGTATGATGATAGACATAGACTTGTTGAATACATAGCAATAAGACATGATATAACAGATATAGTTACGCTATCTAGTGAAGTGCAAAATACCCAAAGAGAGATGATCTATAGGCTTGGTGAAGCAGTTGAGTCACGAAGTAAAGAGAGTGGGCAGCACATTAAACGAGTAGCACTCTACTCTCAACTTTTAGCAAAATTAGCAGACTTGAGCCTATCAGAGTGTGAAATTATCTCTGTGGCTTCAACGATGCATGATGTTGGTAAAATTGCCATTGCAGACTCCATACTACATAAAACTTCTACCCTAACTCCACAAGAGCGTGAGGCGATGAGAGAGCATGCTAAGCTAGGATATAAGATACTAAGAGGATCCAATCAGCCACTTTTAAAAATGGCAGCAAATATAGCTTATGAGCACCATGAGAGGTATGATGGGAGTGGGTATCCGCGTGGGCTAAAGGGCGAAGATATCTCCATATATGGGCGCATAGTAGCTATAGCAGATGTCTTTGATGCATTGAGTACAAAAAGAGCCTATAAAGATGCGTGGTCCATCGGAGGTGTTTTTGAGTATATACAGGCACAATCTGGTAAGCAGTTTGACCCAAGATTGGTTAAACTTATGATGCGACATTGTGATCAGTTTGTTGCTATTAAGTACGGATATGAAGATTAGGAGATAATTATGAACAAATTAAGACAGATGTTACAGCTACAACAACAGCTAAATGACTCTACTAACGGCAAAGGCTGGGAGAGTGGAGTGACTAAAAATGGCAAGAGTATTAACTGGAAGCGATGTATCTATATGGAGTGCGCAGAGATGATAGACTCGTTTGCTTGGAAGCATTGGAAAAATATAGATGCAGATCCAGACTGGGCAAATCTACAGATAGAGGTTGTTGATGTATGGCATTTTGTGATGAGTCTAGTGTTGCAAGAGTATAAGATGCAACAGTTGGGAGATGTTGGTAATATAGCAGAAGCTATTGAGGCTATGCCATTTTATGAGGTGCTTTTAGATGGGGTTGAGCCATATGCAGCGCAGGAGCTTGTTATGTCGCAAGTTGAGTCTATTATGAGAGATGCTCTATCTGCAAAACCTGAACTCACAGCCTTATTGGCTCACTTTTTTGATCTTGTAAGGCTTAGCTCTCTTGATCTAAATTCACTATATAGATTATATGTTGGTAAAAATATCTTAAATCAATTTCGCCAAGATAATGGCTATAAAGATGGAACTTACACTAAGATATGGGATGATAAAGAGGATAATACGGTCATGAAGGAGCTATGGGAGCTCAAAGGTGATCTAAGTGCACAAGAGCTATATGGTGAACTTAAGAGCGCTTATAGTAGGCTAAATAGGTAGCATATACTACACTTTAGCTACCTAGTCCCAAACATCTAAATGTTGGGGCAATACCCACACTATACCACCAATTTTTTCTATTTGAGTGCTTTATCTTACTTTTTAATCTGACAAATAATATAAGCAATATTGATATAAGCAAATTTTTATTTTTAAGGTTCAATAGGATAGTATTGCCTGTGTACAAATTTCACACAAAGGATAAAAGGATGAAAAATTTTGCGATAGCTATAGCACTTGTTGCTACTACTTCATTGATGGCATCAGCAGACGGAGCCTCTAAATGGGGATATGGTGGGGTTGAGGGACCAGAGTATTGGGGTCATTTATCTGATAAATACATAATGTGTAAAGAGGGTAAGCATCAATCTCCTATTGATATAACTGATCACACAGAAGCGGATATGGAGACTTTACAATTTGATTATAAAGCTCTTGCAAAAGATTTTATAAACAATGGACATACAGTTCAGGTCAATATAGATCAAGGAAGCAACTTAGTAGTTGACAATAAGAAGTTTGAGTTAAAACAGTTTCACTTTCATACACCAAGTGAAAATCATGTTGATGGTAAGAGTCACCCTATGGAGATGCACCTCGTACACGCTAGTGCAGATGGATCGTTGGCGGTTGTGGCAGTGATGTTTAGTGAGGGTGGTAGTAACCCATTTATAAAAACTCTTACTTCCAACATACCTAAAAAAGCAAAAGATCATATAGATTTAAAAGAGTTAAAGTTGAATGTTTATGATTTTCTTCCTGTCAATAGGGACTACTATAGATTTGCCGGCTCTCTTACTACCCCACCTTGTAGTGAGGGTGTTAGATGGTTGGTTTTAAAAACAGCAGTTGAAGCTTCAAAAGAGGAGCTAGCAACATTTAGAGCCATTATGGGTGAAAATAATCGTCCACTTCAGCCTATACATGCTAGAGAGGTCTTAAAATAACTAGCTTAAAGAGATCTGCTTTAAGCAGATTAAAGCCTATTTGCAATACCATGTCTAAAAAAAGGATAGAGTATGCAAGATAGAACTATAGCGCTTCATAGCGGATATGAGAAGGACTCCAACAAAAGTATGGCAGTACCCATCTATCAGACTACCGCTTATGACTTTGAGAGTGCGCAGACAGCTGCTGATAGATTTGCTCTAAAAGAGTTGGGCATGATCTATACTCGTCTAAACAATCCAACAACTGCCGTTTTAGAGAACCGTATAGCGGCATTAGAAGATGGTGAAGCGGCAATAGCAACAGCTAGCGGGCAATCTGCCATATTTTTTGCAATAGCCAACCTTGCTCAGGCGGGTGAAAATATCATCATAGCAAAAAAGATCTACGGTGGAGCCACAACGCTATTGACACATACTATTAAGCGGTTTGGTATTGAAGCTAGAGTTTTTGATAGTGATAGTGCAGATAATCTTGAAGAGCTTATTGATGATAAGAGTAGAGCTATATTTTTTGAGTCACTATCAAACCCTCAAATCTGTGTGGCCGATGTTGATAAGATTGTAAAAATTGCTAAAAAATATAACATTATCACCATCTGTGACAACACAGTAGCAACACCGGCAATCTTTAAGCCACTTGAGCGAGGTGTTGATGTGGTTGTGCATAGTTCAAGTAAATATATCAGTGGTCAAGGTAGTGCACTTGGTGGTCTTATAGTGGAGGCAAAAGGGCTAAATAGTAAGCTCATAGGCAATGCTAGATATCCGCACTTCAATGAGCCAGATGAGAGCTATCATGGTCTAGTCTATGCGGATCTGCCACTACCCATGTTTACTCTGCGTGTAAGACTATCTCTCATTAGAGATATAGGAGCAACTCCATCACCCTATAACTCTTGGCTACATATACAGGGCTTAGAGACTCTGCTGCTTAGAGTAAAAGCACACTCAGAAAATGCACTCAAGATAGCACAGTGGCTACTCCATCACCCTAGAGTCAAAAGTGTCAACTACCCAGCACTACAGAGTGACCCAAATCACAATAGAGCTATCGAGTACTTTAAAGATGGACTCTGTTCAGGTCTAGTTAGTTTTGAAGTTGGTGATTTTGAGTATGCTAAGAGTATACTGGATAAAACAGAACTATTTGCTGTAGTGGTAAATATAGGTGACTCCAAGTCAATTATAACTCACTCAGCCAGTACAACACACCAGCAACTAAGTAAAGAGGAGTTGCAAAGCAGTGGAGTAACAGATGGTCTAGTTAGATTGAGTGTTGGTCTAGAAGATGTAGATGATCTCATAAGAGATCTTGAGCAGGCTATGAGCTAAAGAGATCTCTCTTTAGCAATAAGCGCTACAACACCATCGTACATATCTTGCACACACTGTACCTCACTAACTCCTAAGCGTCGCGCATTGCTTATGTCGTAGATGCCACCTTTGCTTTGAGAGTGTTCACCACTTGTACCTCGTATCTGTAGGTGATGTTTTGATGCTATGCTCTCAAATAGCTCCATGTTGTCACCAAGTTTTGGTAGTTTAATATGTACGCTAGCACGCATAGCTGTACCTAAATTGGTTGGGCAACTACTTATGTATCCTAGATGCTTACTGTAAGCAAATGAGATACTTTTCTCAATCTCACTAACAGCCTTGTGCAGTCTTGTAAAAACAGCTTTGATATCACCACCCATCTGCATAGATATGATACGAAGCTGATCCTCTTCGTTGATCCATACTAGAAAAGTTTTATCATCATTATGAAAAATTCCTCTACCTTCTGGCCAGTTACGATTTAGTCCAGCAGCTTCTAAAAAACGGTCTCCTTGCTTAAAAAGAAAGTGATCTTTTATGAGTTGATCTCTGTCGTTATCGCTTAAACCTTGTAGTGGGTAGTATCTACCACTAAGTTCACCATTAAGATTGTTAAGAGCTTGTGATACTTTGTGCTCTACATCAAGGCGCTGTTGTTGAGTGATAGCTGAACCTAATGGCAGGTCTGATATGTTGCGTCCAACACGAATGCGTGTAGATACAACATACTCTTGCATCTGTTCACTATCAACTGTTTTGAGCTCATCTGGATTAAAGTTACTTTTGTGGATATCGCTCTTTTCGAAACCGTGATAATCTTTAATGATAGGGTCAAAGAGTGGAGCAAAAAGAGTATACGACTCCTCATCACCAGCATAGACACCTATGCCACTATCAGGGTTTTTAACACCTGAGTTAATAGCTTGATGAAGGGTGTATCCATTGGAGGTCTGTTTATCTTTTAGCTCTTCAAAGACCTCTATGCTAAGATATTTACACAGAAGTGACTTGCAATCTGTTGGAAAGTTTGGAAATGTATGACTCACTATAACTCCTTATGTTTTGTGATGCTAACTACACACATCCTATCCAATAAATGTAAATGATAACAAAGAACTTAGTTGGAGGCTATGCAACTATAATTAAAATACTGTATAATGTCACTTCTTAAAAGGATTGTGTGATGTTTCAAACGCTGCAGGAGTGTCGTGATGCCATTGATAAGAGTGACAACAAACTTTTAGAGCTTATCAATGAGCGCATGAAGATTGTTAAAAGAGTTGGACAGATTAAGAATCAGCTTGGTGCTACTATCTATCGTCCTGAGCGCGAAAAAGAGATCTTGCATAGACTTCATGCCATCAATAAACGCGAAGATGGTCTTTTAAATAACGCTGCTATTGATGCCATAATGTTAGAGATTTTTGCAGTTTCACGCAACTTAGAGAGAGCGGAAAAAGTGGCATATTTGGGACCTGAGGGAACCTTTACACACCAAGCCGCTGAGTCTAGGTTTGGTGCTATGTGTGAGTATCTTCCGCTTAGTACAATTAGTGGTGTCTTTAAAGCCCTTGAGAGTGCACGCGCTAAGTTTGCTGTTGTGCCTATAGAGTCACGACAAGATGGCGTAGTAGGTGAGACACTAGATCTTTTAGCTCATAGCCCTATGAAGATTGTTGCAGAGCTCTATATACCAATCCATATGACACTATCTACCAAAAAAGAGAGTTTGAAAGATTTAAAGCGGATCTACTCTAAAGATAAAGGCTTTGGGCAGTGTAGAGAGTTTTTGAGTGAACACTCACTAGATCATGTAGAGCAGATTCCAGTTGAATCAACCGCCAAAGCAGCGATGTTAGCAGCAGATGATCCAGACTCTGCAGCTATCTGTAGCCACATAGCTGCTAAGCTTTATGGTGTCCCTATCATGTTTGAAAATATAGAAGACATGATAGATAATCAGACTAGATTTGTGATCTTGAGTGACTTTAAAAATGCTCAAAGTGGTGATGATAAAACCTCTATCTTGGCACGCTTAAAAGATAGTAAAAGTTCTGGCTCTTTAGCACGATTTTTACAAGATTTTGAGAGAGCAAATATCAACTTAAGCAAGATAGAGAGTAGACCATCACGAGAGGATGATGGGTTTGGATACTGGTTTTTTATAGACTTCTATGGTCATATTGATGATGAGAAGATTCAGAGTGTGATTGCAAAACATACAGATGAGATAACTTGGCTTGGGAGCTATGCCTGTACACACAGCAAAGAGAATCAAGATGAGATTTGATTCAAGGTTAGATAAGATCAAGATTTATGAGGCTGGCAAACCCATAGAGCTTGTAGTGCGTGAGTATGGTGTCAGTTCAGATAAGATAGTAAAATTAGCTAGCAATGAGAACCCATATGGTTGTTCGCCAAAAGCCAAAAAAGCAGTCTGTGATATAGTATCAAATATGGCAATATATCCAGATGACTCTATGTATAGATTAAAGCAGAAATTGGCTGGAAGGTTTGGTGTAGATGAGAGTGAACTTATCATAGGCTCTGGAAGTGATCAAGTAATAGAGCTCTTAATGCATGCTAAGGCATCTACTGGATCTAAGATATTGATCAATAGTGTAACTTTTGCTATGTATGAGATCTATGCAGCACATGTGGGAGCAGAGGTTGTCCGCACAGCAACACTACATCACGATCTAGATCAGTTTTATGATCTATATAAGGTGTACAACCCATCAATTATCTTTATCTGTACGCCAAACAACCCAACTGGTGACGCGATAGAGTCTCAAAAACTGTTAGAATTTTTACACAAGATAGATAGTGAGACTTTGGTGGTCATAGATGGTGCATACATGGAGTACGCTGCTGCTAAAGATGAAAGATATGCAGTTGATGCAGCACAGCTTATAGCAGAGTTTGATAATCTTATCTATCTTGGCACACTATCTAAAGCGTATGGACTAGGTGGTATGCGAGTTGGTTATGGCGTAGCACAGAGTGAGATAGTGACAGCTCTATATAAGCTAAGAGCACCATTTAATATCACAACACTCTCACTAGAGGCAGCTATAGTGGCACTTGAAGATGTTGAGTTTGTAGATCAGAGCATAGCTCTAAATGCGGAGCAGATGAGTAGATATGAGAGCTTTGCAGATAGACACAACATAGAGTATATCTATAGTTATACCAACTTTATCACACTACTATTTCAAGAGCCTTTAAACTCTTCAGATATCGCACTATCTCTTCTTAAAGAGGGTATGATAGTGAGAGATCTATCAGGATATGGTCTTAATGCTATTAGAGTTACCATTGGAACATCTAGTGATAATGATAGATTTTTTGATCTTTTTAAGAGGCTCTTATGAGCAGAACACATGATATAGCAGAGCTTGAGAAGAGCGCACAGCAGATACGCGATCAGATACTTAAAGTTGTTAGCAATAATGGCGGACATCTAAGCTCAACACTTGGTGCAACCGATATTATCGTGGCTATGCATGCGGTATTTGATGCCTATAAAGACCCTTTTATATTTGATGTATCTCATCAAGCTTACGCTCATAAACTGCTTACAAAGCGAACACTTAAGTTTGAGAGCTTAAGGGAGTTTGGTGGTATGAGTGGCTACACAAAACCATCTGAGAGTAGTGCAGACTACTTTGTAGCAGGTCACTCATCTACATCTATATCTCTTGGTGTTGGAGCGGCTAAAGCCATTGCGCTAAAGGGTGAGCAAGATGAACGCATACCTGTAGTGCTTATAGGTGATGGGGCACTGAGCGCTGGCATGGCATATGAGGCATTAAATGAGCTAGGAGATCGTAAGTACCCTATGGTGATCATCTTGAATGATAACGAAATGAGTATTGCTAAGCCTATTGGGGCAATTAGTAGAGTGTTAAGTTCAGCTATGGCAAGCCCATTTTATCAGAAGTTTAAAAGAGGCACAGAGAGCATTGTAGAGACCTTGGGTGATAGTGCTCACTACTTAGCAAAACGATTTGAAGAGTCACTTAAACTTATCACTCCTGGGCTCATGTTTGAGGAGATGGGTATTGAGTATATAGGTCCTGTAGATGGACATGATTTAAAGCAGTTGATCGATACTTTGCAGATTGCTAAAAATCTCAATAAGCCAGTTATTGTGCATGTTCAGACTGTTAAAGGCAAGGGGTATGAGATAGCAGAGGGGTGTATTGAGAAGTGGCATGGAGTAGCACCTTTTGATATCGCAAGCGGTAAGCCAATTGGTAGCGTAAAAAGTTCTAAAAGTGCCACCAAGATCTACTCAGAAGCACTTATGAGTTTAGCAGAGTCTGATGAGAGAGTTGTTGGAGTTACAGCTGCTATGCCAAGTGGAACAGGACTTAGTGAGCTTATAGAGAAGTTTCCAGAGCGTTTTTGGGATGTAGCTATAGCAGAACAGCATGCTGTAACATCTATGGCAGCACTTGCTAAAGAGGGATTTAAACCATTTTGCACCATCTACTCCACATTTTTACAACGCGGGTTTGATCAGGTTATACATGATGTATGCTTGATGAATCTACCTGTAGTTTTTGCACTTGATCGTGCTGGCATTGTTGGTGAAGATGGAGAGACACATCAAGGTGTTTTTGATATCAACTTTTTAAGATCCATACCAAACATGACTCTCTTTGCACCACGCGGTGAAGACTCTTTGCGTAGGGCAGTTGAGTTTGCTCATAAGTTTGATGGAGTCTGCTCTTTTAGGTATCCGCGCGGATCATTTTGGCTTAGCAAGATAGCAGATGATAAGCCTTTTGTGTTAGGTAAGTCTGAGCTACTTATTGAAGATTTAGATGCAGATATATTGCTGATCGGGTATGGTGCTGGCGTAAATCGCGCAGAGCAGACAGCCCATCTTCTAGAGTCTAAGGTATCACTACTAGATTTACGCTTTGTGAAGCCGTTAGATGAGCAGATGCTTGTTGCATTATCAAAGAGATATAAGCGGTGGTATATATTTAGTGACTCTGCCAAACAGGGCGGGGTAGGAAGTGCGATACTTGAGTGTTTGAGTGCCCATAAGATTACTAGTGTAGATCTTGTCTCATTTGAGTATGAAGATAGTTTCATACAACATGGTGCAACGCAAAAAGTAGAGGAGTCGCTGTCTCTTCTACCATCTCAGTTGGCAAAGAGGATTGATGCTTAAGGCTAAGCGTAGAGAGTGGGTATTTTTAGCTATTGTGGTTGTAGCATGGCTTTTTGTGCTCAATAAAAGTGTAGATATGTCATTTGTAGATCAAGACATTAAGATGGTAATATCTCAAAATAAATCGGGATTAAGAACTCTGGATGATCCGCGTGATATAGTCTCAACAAAAGAGCTCTATAAAAAGAGGCTAGAGTTTTTTGATGGCTCAATCTTGAGAGATAGTGAGTATGGCAAACTAGGCTATAGGTCAAACTTTTTTATAGATTTTGATGTAGACTTAGAGATACTAAAGAGTGCAGAGTATCTTTTTCGCATAAGTAGCGATGATGGCTTTAGACTCTTTATAGATGGTAGTATGTTGTGTGAATTTGTCACAGATCGTCCAGTTGAGAGTGATGTTTGCTCTATCTATCTTACAAAAGGCACACATGTATTTAGGCTAAACTATTTTCAAGGAGCAGGTAACTTAGGGTTGCGCGCAGAGCTTAAAGCAGCAGATCAAGATGAGTATGCTCTTGTAGGTGAAGATAGTGATTATGTAGAGTATAGAAGAGGTGGAGGTGAAGAAGTTGAGTAGAGAGCGCAGAGATCTTCTGATCTATATCGGAGCTATTCTAATAGTCTCACTTGCTACTTATATCTCTAACTACTATAACCCTCCAGCGGTCTTTTGGGATGAGAACTACCATATAGCATCAGCTCAAAAGTATCTAGATGGTGTTATGTATATGGAGCCACACCCTCCACTCGGTAAACTTTTTATAGCTCTTGGTGAGTGGATACTGCACCCAAACGACGCACTTGATCTCACACACTTTACACAAACAGACTACATTAAAAAATTTCCAGAGGGGTACTCTTTTGCTGGTGTGAGACTATTTCCATCACTTTTTGGTGCACTTGGCGGAGTGCTCTTTTTTCTTATACTCTACAAGATTAGTAGAGCAGTAGAGGTCTCATTTCTTTTTAGTGCACTCTATATTTTTGAGAACGGCATGATACTTCAGAGTCGCTCTGCTATGTTGGAGTCTGCTCAGATCTTCTTTATCTTTGCAACACTACTCTACTTCTTATATCTTTTAGACCGTGAGAAGATAGGCTACAAAGAGTACTTTGGTTTTGGTCTTTTAATGGGGATTACCTTTATGATAAAGGTCAATGGTCTTATAATGGTACTACTTTTTGTGGCACTATTTCTCTACCGTTTGAGGTTAAGTTCAGGATACTTAAAGTTGGCAGTTAGATTTGTGCTAGATGCAGCTGTAGTTGCTTTTGGGATGGCAGCTGTTGTGTTAGTGGTCTTCTACATACATTTTTCACTCGGTAAAGAGCTATCAGTTAAAACATATAGCGCATCAGATGAGTATATTCAGATCATAGAAAATGATCACACTTCAGATATCTCAAATTTTCCAATCATGTTAAGAGATAACTTTAAATACATGAGAGATTATGCCAAAGGTGTACCAAGTTTTAATCCTTGTAAAGCTGGTGAAAATGGCTCACTAGTAACTACTTGGCCATTTATCAATAAAACTATCAATTATCGATGGAGTAAAAACGATGAGGGTGTGAGGTATCTGTATCTTATGGGTAATCCTATCGTATGGTTTGGTGTGATATTTGCTATGATATTGGCTATTTCACTTATAGTTAGTAGGTATGTTTTTGCTCTAAAAAGCACAGATGAGAGACTCTTTTTTATCATTACGACTCTAAGTGCTATCTATATATCGTACTTTATTACACTCTTTAACATAGAGCGTGTTATGTATCTTTATCACTACTTTATACCACTGTTTATGGGAGCTTTTATACTCTTTACCCTATTTGTCTATATCTTCAAAGAGCAGATAGAACAACGCAGCAAAGTACTACTTGTAGCAGTAATTTTGATGGTGTTACTTATCATCTACACTTACTGGTTTTTTAGCCCATTTACATATTATCAGCCATTAGATACAGTAGAGTTTATGCGCAGAAGCTGGTTTGAGTTTTGGAAACTTGAGCCGATATTGTAGATGAGACATATAGGCAAATTTTTTCTACTCGGTATATTTTCAACGCTTATTGACTATCTGCTCTATATATTACTGCTGTATGTGGGTGTAGATTATGTTTTAGCAATCATAGCGGGCTACTCTGCTGGACTGCTATTTAACTATCATGTAGCGCGTAGATATATCTTCTCAAAGAGCAGATTTAACTCTTCAAGGGGTGAGTTTACAGCAGTAGTTGCCATAGCACTTGTTGGGTTAGCACTCAATATAGCCATAGTTAAGCTCTTAAGCTTCTCACTTTATGAGCTAGATCCATCGATATCAAGAGTTGTAGCTATAGCGATTGTATTTTTCTGGAACTACTATGCTAGAAAACTTTTTGTATATGGTTAATATTGAAGCTAGATTTATGTGGAAAGTGAGAGATTTTATGGGTACTAGCAGAGGCTAAAGCCTCTTTTGATTAATGCTAGAGTCCACCAACATAAGCTGATACTGCTTTGATGTCAGCATCAGAAAAAGAGGCAACTTGACCTTTCATAAGAGCACCCATGCCGTGCATATTTCTAGTGCCAGCTTTGTAGTCAACAAGGGCAGTCTCAACCGCAGCAGCATCCATAGTGTTAATAGCTATAGATTTACCTAGAGCAACTTTGCTACCATCAGCACCGTGACATCCAGCACACTTCTTATAAAGAGCCGCACCATCAGCAGCCATTAGTGACGCACCTACTACCATCGCTAGAGCAATTGTTAACTTTTTCATCTTTTTATCCTTTTGTCTTTAAGATAACCGTAGTATAAAAAGTAATCGTGAGACTATTGTGTAGTGATGATATGGTATGTTAAGTATAATTTTAATTATACATCAAGAGTATCTTTGCTATAATTGCGCGATTTTCTTGTTTTGTACACTCTTTGTCTACTCACAAGATCGAGATCTCAGGTGTCAATCCCAAAAGTTGGTGCACTCTCTTTTATATTGAAGAGTTGTTGTTGGGGGCATTGAAGCTAACCAATATCTATTTTATTAAAGGCTACTTTATGGTAACTATGAAAGACTTATTAGAGTGCGGTGTGCACTTTGGGCATCAGACGCGTCGTTGGAATCCGAAGATGAAAAAATATATCTTTGGTGTTCGTAAAAATATCTATATTATCGATCTTCAAAAGACTTTGCGCTATTTTCGCAACACCTATCAGATTGTACTAGATGCAGCTGCTGAAGGCAAAAGTGTTATATTTGTTGGTACAAAAAAGCAGGCTAGAGCATCTATTAAAGATGCAGCCATAAGTTGTGGTATGCCGTATGTAGATAACCGCTGGTTGGGTGGAATGTTAACAAACTTCCCAACTATCCAGAAGTCTATCCGTAAGTTAGATATCATTGAGAAGATGCAAGAGAGCGGACAGATTGACCTTATGACTAAAAAAGAGGCTCTAATGCTTAAGCGTAAAAAGCAGAAGCTAGAGGCATATCTTGGTGGTATTAGAGATATGAAAAAACTACCAGATATGATGTTTGTAATAGATGCTGTTAAGGAGCATATCGCTGTTAAAGAGGCGCGTAGACTTGGTATACCTATAGTAGCACCACTAGATACTAACTGTGATCCTGATCTTATTGACTTCCCAATCCCTGGTAATGATGATGCTATACGCTCTATCCAGCTCTTCTGTAAAGAGATGGCAGCTGCTATCAATGAAGGTAAAGCGTTAAGTGCAGATGAGAGTGAAGATGAGCAGCAAGTTAGTGAAGAGAGTGCTACTACTAAAGAGGGCGAAGCTGTAGAGTCAGTTGAGAGTGAAGTTAAAAAGTCTGAGGAGGCGTAGATGAGTGTAACAGCAGCAATGGTAAAAGAGTTGCGCCAAGCAACTGATGCACCTATGATGGACTGTAAAAAAGCTCTAACAGAGTCAGGCGGAGATTTTGATAAAGCAAAAGAGTGGCTTCAAGAAAAAGGTATCTCAAGAGCTGCTAAAAAAGCAGATAGAGTAGCAGCAGAAGGCTCTATAGGTATTAAAGTCTCAGATACTTTTGCCTCAGCATCACTTCTTGAGTTAAACTCTGAGACAGATTTTGTTGCTAAAAATGATGGCTTTAAAGAGCTTCTATCTAACTCAACAACTCAAGTATTTTCACACAATTTTAATTGTGTTGAAGAGCTTATGCAGAGTAGCTTTGAGAATCAAAACTTTAGCGAGTACTTTACAAGTTCTGTTGTAAAGATAGGTGAGAAGATTGAGATTCGTCGTGTAGTTACGCTAAATGCAGCTAAAAATGGCTCTGTTAATGGTTATGTGCATGCAAATGGTAGAGTTGGCGTATTGGTTGCGGCTGTTTGTGATAGCACCAAAACAGCAGAGCTTATGAGCGGTATGCTTAAAAATGTAGCTATGCATGCGGCTGCTATGAAGCCTACAACTCTAAGCTATAGAGATTTTGATAGTGAGTATGTAGCAGCTCAGACTGCTGGTCGCATAGAGGCGATCAAAAAAGATAATGAAGAGTTAGCGCGTCTAAAAAAACCTCTTATCAATATCCCAGAGTTTGTAAGTAGATCTCAGCTTAGTGATGAAGTGTTAGCTAAAAAAGAGCAACAGATCAAAGATGAACTACTAGCAGAGGGTAAGCCTGAAAAGATCATACCAAATATCTTACCAGGCAAATTGGCAAGATACATACAAGATAACACAACACTAGATCAAGAGCAGGCTCTACTAGATCAGAAGTATGTTATGAACGATAAACTATCAGTTGCAGAAGCGGTAAGTGCGGAAGCTAAGAGTCATGGCGGTAGCTGTGAGATAGTTGAGTTTGTGCGCTATGAAGTTGGTGAAGGCATTGAGAAAAAAGTTGATGACTTTGCAGCAGAAGTTGCAGCTCAGATGAGCTAAGAGCTTTGAGTCAAGCTCTATGAGACTTCTAAGTGCTACTAGTGTGGCACACAGTTTTGAGTATAAGCTCTTTGAAGATATCTCACTAGAGCTAAACTCACATGAGAGTATCGCTATCATAGGTGTAAGTGGTAGCGGTAAGTCAACACTACTTCACATACTATCATCATTTCTTAGACCAGATTCTGGAGAGGTATCGATACTCAATAGAGATATATATGCATTAAATAGTTGTGAGCTTGTAGATCTTAGGCGCAATACTTTAGCAAATATATTTCAAGCACACTATCTTTTTAAGGGTTTTAGTGCAGATGAGAACCTTGATGTCTCCTCGATCTTAGCATCAAAACCCATAGACAATAGACTCCTTGAGGCTCTATCTATCTCTACTATTATATCCCAAAAAGTATCAGAACTATCAGGTGGACAGCAGCAAAGAGTCTCTATAGCAAGAGCACTTATTAAGCAGCCAGCCATCATCTTTGCAGATGAACCAACTGGTAATCTAGATAGTGCAACTGCATCAGATGTTATGAGTGTACTCCATGACTACATAGATCTTAATGAAGCTGGAATGATACTAGTAACACACGATGAGGTGTTAGCTAGCAGATGTGATAGAGTCTACACACTAGCAGAACATAGGCTAGTGCAGATATAGATCACACTCATTTTTTAGAGTATTTATGATTGTGTCAAATATTCTGTTACTATCTATGCAGCTCACAACCCCGCTGTTGACTCTCAACTGCTCTAGAGCTAGCGTTGTTGTACTTAAGCAGCTGCTATTGCTAGTCTGTATGAGAGCATAAGTTAGGGTTGATGTTTGTAGTAGACATGGGTTTAGATCTTTGTAGATCGCAAATGCAGCAGCAGTTTCGCGGTTATTTGTTATAAGCTCTACTTCTATACCATCTTTTAAAGCCTTTACGATAGCCTTTTTTATCTCTCTACTTTTTAGCAGATCCGATACTATAACTATGCTGGAGTTAGAGTCTGTTATGCTCTTTGCGATGTAGTGCGTAGCCTCATGGTGGTTGTGGGGGAGTAGATACTGTGTGGCATTTAGTGAGCATGTAAGCATCAATAGTAAAAATACAATATTCATTTAGCTCTTTTTTGATACAATACTATCATGAAAAGATTAAAGAGCATAGAGTCTTGAAGATACTTCTACTAAATAGAACAGCAATTGTTCAGAGTCTTATTAAGAAGCTTGCCACTCAAAGAGGTGATGAGCTCTATCTAAGCACCTCTTCTGAGATAGGTTTGGTAGATGTTGTTATTGTGGATGATAGTTGTGCTAGTCAGTATGAGCCAGATCAGTTAAGAGAGCTAGCATCTTTTTGCATACTTCTAACACAAGACGATAGTGAGACATTGAGTGGTTATGACAAAGTAATCAAGAAGCCTTTTTTACCGCGTGAGTTAGATCTTGTGCTAGATCTTGCAGTTATGCGTGTAGGCAGTATAGATGAGAGCGCTATCTTAAATATGGACGATATAGACGATGTTAAAGAGCTCTTGGACGATCTTGATAACACTCAGAGTGTCGACGACTTAGAGTTTGACAACATAGATCTAGATCTAAGAGCTAAAGAGGCACTAGAGGACATTGCTGCAATTATTGGTGATCCTAGTGTGATTGAGGCTTTTAGACAGAAGGGTGTTAGTATCAATATCTCATTTGGAGCAGAGTCTTGAATACAAATAGCGGAGCAATTTTAGTACTTTCAGGTCCTAGCGGCTCTGGAAAAAGCTCACTAATTGGTGTTATTAAAGAGCACATAGGTGATCACTACTTCTCTATATCGAGTACCACTAGAGCTGCAAGAGATGGTGAGATAGATGGTGTGCATTATCATTTTTTAGATGAGAAGCGTTTTAAACAAGAGATAGAAGATGATCAATTTTTAGAGTACGCTTTTGTACATGGTAACTACTATGGAACCTCTATAGCACCAGTTAAACAGGCACTTAAAGATGGTAAACTAGTCATCTTTGATATCGATGTGCAAGGTGCTGATGCTGTTAAGCATAGAATGGGTGATATCACAACCTCTGTTTTTATCACAACTCCATCACTAAGTACACTAAAAAAGCGTCTTAGCAGTAGAGGGACTGATGCTCAAGATGTGATAGATAGACGCCTTGAGATGGCTTGTAGAGAGATTAGTAGAATGAGTGAGTATGATTATATAGTGATCAATGATGATTTAGATCATGCTGCTAAGATCATCATCAGAGTAGCACTTGCAGCACGGTTAAAAGTACCGACTCTACAGATCAATGAGTTTGTGCAGCAGTGGGAACAGAGTTAAATACAATTAATAGGAGTAAATTATGGGTATGCCAGGTGGAACAGAGTTACTGATAGTATTAGCAATAGTGGTGCTTCTTTTTGGTGCCAAAAAGATACCAGAGTTGGCAAAAGGGATGGGTAAAGGTATCAAAAACTTTAAAGATGAGATGAAGGATGAGGGTGTGGCACAAGATGAGGTAAAAAAAGTTGAGCCAACAGAGCACTCAGAGACTACAGTAAACACAAAAGAGAAGCAGGTTTAGATTGAAGCAGAGAGTATTATCTATATTGAGAGAGAGTATAGCTCAGGAGTTAGTTCTTGAAAAACCGCGTGACCGCTCTTTTGGACACTATGCAACACCCATAGCATTCTCTTTAGCTAAAGAGCTTAGAAAGTCACCTATGGTTATTGCTGATGAGTTAGCTAGCTCATTTGGCAAAGATGACGCATTTAGTGCTGTTGAGGCTGTTAAAGGCTATCTAAATTTTCGCTTAAGTGAGAAGTTTTTAGATGAGTATGCTACTTGGGCGCTATCTGATCCTAAGCGGTTTGCTAGAGCTGATCGAGAGGGTAAGATTTTACTGGAGTTTGTGAGTGCAAATCCTACAGGTCCGCTACATATAGGACATGCTAGAGGTGCTGTTTATGGCGATACTCTACTGCGTCTAGGCAGGCATTTGGGTTATGATATAACAGCAGAGTATTATGTTAATGATGCTGGAAATCAGATGGATTTGCTTGGTCTATCGCTTCAGTTAGAGGCGATGAGTTCACTTCTCAAGATGAGCGTGGAGTATCCAGAAAAGTACTATCGAGGTGAGTATCTTAAAGAGTTGGCTATTGAGGCTAAGAGCGAGTTTGGTGTTGAGATATTTACAGATCAAGATCGCACACTTGAGTTGGCATCATGGGCTAAAGATAGAGTCATGGAGATTATCATTAAAGATCTAGCTGACCTAAATATCCATTTTGATACATTTGTGAGCGAAGCATCTATGTATGAGAAGTGGGATGAGGTAGTTGCAAAGCTTAAAGATGGTGCATACAAGAGTGATGGTAAGCTGTGGTTGTGCTCAACTACCCATGGTGATGAGAAAGATAGAGTGATAGTTCGTGAAGATGGAAGAGCTACCTATCTAGCAGGTGATATTATCTATCATCATGAGAAGTTTATGCGCGGATATGATAGCTATATCAATATATGGGGTGCAGACCATCACGGATACATGGCGCGCGTTAAGTCTGCTATATCTCACTTAGGATTTGATGCTAATGCTCTTGAGATAGAGTTATCTCAGATGGTGAGTCTGCTTAAAGATGGCGAGCCATATAAGATGAGTAAAAGAGCAGGCAATGTTATACTTATGAGTGATATTGTTCAAGAGATAGGTTCTGATGCTCTTAGATTTATCTTCGCCTCCAAAAAGAGTGACACTGCACTAGAGTTTGATGTAGAGACTCTTAAGAAACAAGATAGCTCAAATCCTATCTACTATATCAACTATGCGCATGCTAGGATTCAGACTCTACTATCGAAGTCTGATATGAAGCCAGAAGAGATAGTAGCTACACCGCTAGTTGATTTAAATGAAGATGCAGATGCTCTGCTGTTTGAGGCTCTACTGCTACCTGAAGTGATAGAGGATGCTTTTGACTCCAGAGCAGTTCAGAAACTTCCAGAGTATCTTAAATCACTAAGTGCTAGACTACACAAATTTTATTATGATCACCGTATCATAGGTAGTGTGGATGAAGCGCGATATCTTAAACTTCTTATGGTTGTTGCCCTTGCTCTTCATACAGGTTTAGAGTTGCTTGGCATAGAAGCAAAAGATAGAATGTAGCATTTTGCTACACTAAAAAAGTCCTCATCGCTTAACTGGATAAAGCAGGACCCTCCTAAGGTCTAGCTCGAGGTTCGAGTCCTCGTGGGGATACCAATAGTTAGTCTCATCTTAGTCACCTCAAGTCCTCTATTTTAGTTATCTGATTTTATCAATAATCTCTCTAAGATCTCTATTTTCAATGACAATATTTGCCTCTTTTTTGAGTATCTCTTTGGCACAAAATGCAACTCTTGTTGAGGCATGTTTAAACATGCTAAGATCATTTGCACCATCACCTACTACCATAGTCTCATCTTCTGTTATACCTAAGATAGATTGAAGCCGTGTTAACATCTGTCCTTTAGAGTCTGCAAACATCATCTCCCCGCCTACAGCACCTGTTAATCTACCATCTACTGCATATAGGGTGTTGGCAAAGTCTGCATCAAGACCCAATATTTGAGCTGCATGTGATGTGGCAGTTCGAAATCCTCCACTAAAGCAGATCACTTTTAAGCCTCTGCTCTTGAGTGCTCTAACAGACTCTACAGCACCACACATCAGTGGCAGAGATCTGCTAATCTGCTCCACTTTTTTTACCTCTAAACCCTCTAGTAGTTTTGCGCGCTCTTGAAGGCTTGCAAAAAAGTCAAGTTCACCTCTCATGGCACGATCAGTAATCTGCGCTACCTGCTCCTCAATACCGAGCTCTGCTGCAAAAAAGTCTATGGTCTCACCATTCATAAGTGTTGAGTCAAAATCAAATATACATAGTTTCACTTTTTTCACCTTCGTTAGTTATAATATCGCAATTATATCCTAAAGGCTCTTGTGTGTTTCGTACTCTTTTATCAAAACTTCAAACTAGCAGATATATCACGCTAGAGACAACACCTACTCACTCTGCTACACTTTCAGATATGTTAGATGAGATTGAACGCTTAAGACTAGATAAAATGATAGATGGTTTTAGCACAACTGACAATCCGCTATCTAAGCTTAAGTACAACTCTTTGTTTGCAGCGATGCGTCTACAAGAGAGGTTTAAAAAACCAGCCATCGCAACAATGAGCATGAGAGATAGAAATCGCATAGCTCTACAGTCTGATCTGCTTGGGGCAAATGATGTTGATGTGAGGGCGATATTGGCACTCACTGGAGACTCTGCTAAGATCTCAGATCAAAAAGGTGTAAAAGGCGTTTTTGAGTCAGATAGCACACTGCTACTTGACATGATAAGCGCATACAATGCAGGTAGTGATATAGAGGGTAAAAGATTCGCGACCGCTCCAAAGCCGATACTCCCATATGCTGTTATCAATGCTTATGCGCGCAATCCAAAGACTCTGCAAAAAAAGATGATTAAAAAGATTGAGCACAATGCCATCGGTATCATCACGCAACCTATCTACAACATAGACAATGCTAAGATATTATTAGATCTGCTTAATGAGGCAAATCATCTAGCAGGTAGTTGTGATACAACGCTTATCTTAGGTCTATTTCCAATCACCAAGCTATCTACAGCAAGATTTTTAGACTCACATGTGCCAGGCATTAGTGTTCCATCAAGCTGGATAGATGCACTTGAGAGCGCAAAAGATAGCTTAGAGTGCGAAAAGATAGGGTTTGATCTAAGTGCTCAACTACTAGATCAGATGTTAAGCTTACACCCAAAAATACACATCATGACTGCCAATAAGTTTGAGTTAGCACATAAGCTCTTAGATGAGGTGTCACTCTAAAATATAGAGTGTATCTACAGTGAGTTTATCAGCTTTTAGAGTAAGTTCAGCTACGGTTTTTATATCTCTACTATCAAGGCTTTGTAGAAGACTCTTTGCTGTCTTGTTGTCGATATAAATAGAGACAGGTAGGGTTAGGCTATTTGTGTGTGAGTAGAGAGTTGCAGTAAAAAGTTGACTCTGTTTGTCATACTCTATATCTTTGAGTTTTGGGTCCCCAAAGATCATATTCATAGCTCTACTAAGAGCTCTATCATACTCTAACTCTTTGTCTAGAAGCAGAAGAGATACTAAAGAGGTAATTTTTTCTATATTGTCTAAAGAGCTGTTAAATATCACTCTATCATAATCACTCTGTACACTTCTTACTGGAGTGATTAGAGAGTAGCTTGCGGCATATTTTAGATCACCACCAGCTGGTGTACGCTCAATGATATCACCAGTATAGAGCCCAAGCTCATCTAGACCATACGCTATAGATGATCCTATATATGTACTCTTGATCGCTTTTAGGTATCTAATCGGTATGTTCATGCTAGATATGCCATGTCCACTTCTATAGGAGACTCCAAAGTATTTTTGATACCTTTTAAATGGGTTTGCATTTACAATTTCGCTCTTAAGTGGCAGCCTATACTCATTGATCTGAGTGTTGATCTTAAGAGCACTTAGTGAGCCTATCTTTCTTTTTGTGAGCCTACTGGTACCTTGACGATAGAGAGTTATGGAGCTATTGGTTGCAAAAGAGTATCTTTGGGATGTGTAGCTATAGTTGCCTGTGTATACTATTGTATCTAGTCTACTAGATATCAATTTTTTATTAAAATCTCTTACAAGTGCATCTTGTAGTGTTGCTGTTGGCTTGTGGATATCTACATAGTCAACATAGGCGCTTTGAAGTGCCCAGATGAGACTGTTGGTGTGATCGTAAACGAGCGTAAAGTACTCAGACTTATCTCTCCAGATAATTTTAACACTACTGCTCTGCACACCTCTCTCATCAACCTCAATCAGCTCCTGCTCTTTTATTGGCTCTAGTGTTACATCAAGCACTCTATTTTCATATAGGTCTATCCACTGTTTGTCAGTCTCAAAGCCCTCTTTACTCACCTCTATGTGATAGCGTCCTGGTGTGAGATAGATGTAGTCTCTATATTTTGGTCGTATGTTTAGGATTCGTACTCTAGTCTCTTTGTCGCTCTTTACATATAGGTAAACTTTTGATGGGTAGGGTTCAAGATCACTAAGTTTTACGCTACCTATCTGTTGTGTGATAGCTAATTTATCTTGAATATCTAAAATGGTCACCATGTCAGCACGCCTTAGGCTTCGTATGTCGCGTGTTAGATAGGAGTGTTTTTTAAGTCCAGATCGCTCCAGTTTTGACTCTAGTGACTCTGGTTTTGGTTGAGCAATCTGCTCTTTTGGTGGCTCTACTCTATCTGGCTGCAGGCAACCTGTTAAGATAAATAGTGCAATAATAGTAGTAGATAAAGCTTTGAAATATCTCATAAAATCTTCTTAGTTAATTTGATGTTACTATAACACATCTAAACTACACCCAATCTTATAAAGCTCTATTTGCCCTATGGTGTTGAAGTTGTGCTACTATTGTGCTCTTTATAGAAGGAGTAGTTATGAGCCGTATAAAAATAGCAGCCACAAGCATCATCTTAAGCCTAAGCCTAAGTGCTTCACAGCTTTTGTACTATAGTGATGAGGTTCACTATAAGAGTAGTAGAGATGACTCTTTTGTAGGTTTTGGCAATAATCTACATGTTGTGTGTGGTGTAGATAGAGCGGTACTGGAGTCTCGCGGTAGTGCTCCTAAAGATAGTTCACTTAGCAGTACATACGCTAAGGTATCTTCCCTTCGCGACACTCTTGATCTGCTTGAGCTAAAGAGAACTTATCTCAAAAGCCTCCTTGCCAATAGCAGATATAAAGATAGATCTGCATCTAAGATGATTGATGAGGCTTCGATATTGGCAGATGAGGAGTTGCGTATTGCTAAGGAGTCTCAAAAGAGTAGAGATGAGCTCGATAAGATATCTCAAAAACTCTCAAAAGCTGGGTTAACATTGGATATGAGAGCACTCTATATAGCTCAAGAGTGTCAAGATCCAACCATAATCATTAACCCAAGAGCACTTATCATTAAACCTAGTTATGAGGCAGTAGCAGATGGTGCAAAAATTAAACTTACACATAAGCTAACGCTAACCAATAGAAGTGGTGTGGATATAGATGCCAAAGATGCTACTTTGTACACATACGCACTAAATGAGCCCATAAGAGTTCAGAAATTTATGCCTTGGAGACTAGAGGTTGGCTTAGCCAATAAGGAGCTGTATCGATCTGCTATGATGGCAGATGGGGCAATGGTACAAAAAGTGGGGCTAGCTAGATCTGCGCGTGTGAGCGTAAAACAGCGCAATGCTTCAAGATATGATCTTAAAAACTTACAGATAAAAGCTGATGGTAGCACCCAAGATGTAGTGGTATCAACCTATAAGTTGCCATATGAAGCTCAGCTTATAGTCTATCCATACTCAGATAGACGCGTATATATGAGCTATGAGTTTAAGCCAGATTCTCAGATCAAGTACCATAAGTGGAGAGTTAGTAGTGGCGATAGAGTTAATGAAAATGGAGTTGGAAGATATGTAGATGGTATCTATCAGCTATATGCTTATATAGATCGCGACATAGAGATAGAGCGCACCAGAGATATATTTAAAGAGAGTGAAGGATTTTTTAGCGGCACTAAAAAGCGTGATGGATATAGACTTAACATAACCAATCATGCTCCAACTTCTAAGAATCTTCGTATCATAGAGCGTATCCCGTTATCTACTAGTGATAAGATTGAAGTAGCTGATGTCTCTATTGAGCCAAAAGGGCTAAAGTATACCATTAGTAAAGATGGAAAGCTTACGATAGACACAACACTAAAACCAAAAGATAGACTCAAGATAGAGGTAAAATTTGTTATTAAACACGATAAAGATATAGAGATACGCTATTGATGCTATAATTTCAAGAAAAGGCGTAGTGTGAAGATAGCTATTATGGGTGCCATGAGTGAGGAGATAGAGCCGATACTCAAGGAGGTAAAAGAGTACAAGGTCAGTAAAGTAGCAGACAATAACTACTATGAGTGCAACTATGCAGGTCATGATTTAGTTATAGCTTACTCAAAAATTGGTAAAGTTTTCTCTGCTTTAAGTGCCACGATCATGTGTGAAAGATTTGGTGCAAAGTGTATGCTTTTTAGTGGTGTAGCAGGCGCTATTAATCCCAACTTAAAGATAGGAGACCTCATAGTCGCAACCAAATTAGCTCAGCATGATCTTGATATCACAGCGTTTGGACATGAGTATGGGTATGTGCCTGAAGGTTCTGTCTATATTGAGACTGATGCCACACTTAGAGCATTGGCACAAAAAGTAGCTAAAGAGCAAAACATAGAGCTTAAAGAGGGCATCATAGCAACTGGTGATCAGTTTGTAGCAGATGAGAGTAGGGTAGAGTGGATTAGAGATAATTTTGATGCGGATGCTCTTGAGATGGAGGGCGCTAGTGTAGCTGTTGTCTGTGATGCATTAGGCGTAGATCTCTTTGTGCTCCGTGCTATTAGTGATAGTGCTGATATGGATGCTGGTTTTGATTTTGATGAGTTTTTATGTAGTAGTGCTAAAGTGAGCGCTAGTTTTATACTAAAGATGGTAGAGAACATTGACTCATATAAGTAAAAAAATCATGCGACAACTAGGTCGTAGCAATGCCAAATTTGAGCTGATAGGTGAGGGCGATAGAGTAGCGGTTGCTCTTAGTGGAGGCAAAGATTCACTCACACTACTACATGCTCTGTGTGAGCAGCGTCGTCGTGCTCCGTTTAGTTTTGAGATCATAGCAGTGACCATAGGCTATGGCATGGGCGAAGACTTTACACATCTTATTGGGCACTGTAAAGAGCACGATATTAAACATGTTTTAAGAGATAGTTCAATCTATGAGACCTCCAAAGATAAGATCCGAAAAAATTCATCATTTTGCAGCTTTTTTTCAAGAATGAGACGCGGATATCTCTATAGTGTAGCAGAGGAGCTAGGGTGCAATAAGTTAGCTCTAGGTCACCACTTAGATGATGCTGTTGAGAGCTTTTTTATGAACATGATCTACAATGGTCAATTGCGTTCAATGTCACCAAAATACCTAAGCGATAGAGGCATAATGGTTATCCGTCCACTTATAGAACTTAGAGAGAGACAGCTTAGAGCTTGTGCTGATGAGAATGGGTGGCAGGTGATAGGAGATGAGGCATGTCCTGCTATGAGGTTTGACATTAAGATGCCACATGCTAGAGCTACTATGAAAAACATGTTAGCAGACATGGAGGATCAGTATCCAGATATATTTCAATCAATCAGAGCATCTTTTGGCAATATTAGCGATGAGAGCTTTTTTGATAAAGAGAGATTTAGAGTTAGTTAAAAGTCTATGTAGATAGGCTGTTCCCTATCTTTAAGATAGATGGTTTTGTAACTCTAGGCAAGGAGTATTTATGAAAATCGTAAAACTAACTGAAAAAAATATAGAAGATGAGCATATCTGCTGTGCTATCAGTGATAAAAAGTGTAAAGATGGTTATGAGAAGAAAAAAGAGTGGCTAAAGAGTGAGTTTTAAAATGGCGATCTAGTTACTTTGGAGATGAAAGCCCAAAGGCATTTGGATAAGTTGATATAAATACAAATTAATGAAGCAGATAACTATCATCCGTCATGCTAAAGTAGATATAGATGATACTTAGTGGAAGTGACACTAACTAATTTGGCAAAGCCAATTTTACCTTTAGCTCACTCAATATCTCAATATACTGCTTTTTATCTCGGTTCAAATGATATATCATTAGTGCTCCTTCATATGTTGCGATGATAAGCTGTGCGGTTGATAGAGTTTGACAATGTGATATCTCATTTTTTTGTATGCCTTTTATTAAAATATCTTCTATTAGTTTTTCAAACTCTTTATATGTCTTTGAGAGCAGTTTTTTAAACTCTTCATCTATATAAACCATCTCTTGAGACATTTTGTTTAATGGGCATCCGTATATAAGAGTATCAGGAGCACTTATGAGAGTCTTAAAAAGAGATTCTATGGGTCTGTTATCTTCTAAAATTTTTTTATATTTTTTGATGAGATTTTTCTCAATTCTCTCTTTTATTACAGCCAATCCTAACTCTTTTTTAGATTTAAAAAAATGATACATAGATCCTTTGTTTATACCAACTTCTTTTAAGATTGTTGAGATATTTGCACCTTGATATCCATTTTTATAAAAAGAGTTAAATGCTGAATCAATTAATAGTTCTTTAGTATCTTTTTTCATAAATTTATTATAACCTAACTTGACTTATCAGTCAAATACTGATATGATTTTACTTGACCGTACAGTCAACTAAAAATTAAGAGGTACAAAATGAAGCAGATACAAACACCCATAACAGGCTGCATCACACAAAATGCAAAACTATCAAGTGTAGATATCAAAATATATGAAGCATTAAATCAGTTTTATACAGCATTTAACGGCAGAGATTTTGAGTTGATGCAAAAAAACTGGCTGCGTAGTGAAGAGATAGCCATGGATAATCCACTAGGTGGAATTGTGAGAGGCTGGGATGAGATCAAGAGTATCTATAAGCAAATATTTTCAGGAAAGGCTGTTGTATATGTAGAGTTTTATGACTACACTATCATGAAGCTAGATGGGGGTTTTTGTGCAGTTGGGCGAGAGAGAGGTACTCTTGAGATAGATAGCAAAAAACTTGACTTAGCAATTCGCACAAGTAGAGTTTATAAAATAATAGATGGCAACTATAGACAAATCCACCATCACGGCTCTATCGAAAATCCTATGCTTTTAGATCAATATCAAAAAATACTAAAGTAAGGAGTTAGCATGGAGATATATGACTTAACAACATTTTATATTGTTGCGATGG
>Ga0256834_1000477_pt1 | contig 28777 bp, 24 predicted proteins | sample 4281140metaG_FD_190536 | JGI IMG/M metagenome (GOLD analysis project Ga0256834, IMG submission 190536) | Hydrothermal vent microbial communities from East Pacific Rise, Pacific Ocean - 4281-140 | ecosystem: Environmental > Aquatic > Marine > Hydrothermal vents | place: Pacific Ocean: East...
GTAACTATTCAGAGCCCAATCAACAGCACTTTCTGCATGAATTTTTGTGGTATCAAAAACAGAAATAGCAACATCTGTTGCAGAAATCAATAAAGGGATCTCGGTACAGCCTAAAATTACACCTTGTACTCCTCTTTGTTCTAAATTTTTAATAATCGTTTTATAAACCACTCTCGATTCATCTTTGATTTGTCCGTGAACCAATTCATTATAAATAATATCATGAACTTGTGTTCGTTCTTCGGCTGTTGGAATCAACACTTCTATTCCGTATTTCTGAATCAGAATATCTTTATAAAAATCTTTTTCCATCGTAAACTTAGTACCAAGCAACGCTATTTTTTTTAAACCTTGTTTCTTTATTTCTTGTGCTGTAGCTTCGGCAATATGTAAAAACGGAATAGCAATCGCATTGGTAATGGCATCACTACACAAATGCATGGTATTGGTGCATAAAATTACGATATCAGCCCCTGCTTTTTCCAATTGCCTTGCCGAAGTTGCCATCAAAGCATCTAAAGCATCCCAATTGCCTTCATGTTGTAGTTTTTCTATTTCAGCAAAATCAACGGTAACCATAATATTTTTACACGAATGGAACCCGCCCAATGCTTCTCTTACTTTTTTATTGATCAATTCGTAATATACTACGGACGATTCCCAACTCATTCCGCCTATTAAGCCTATTGTTTTCATGTGGTTGTAATTTTATATTTAGAGATAGAGATATCCTAATCTACAGTTGTCATTCCTGCGAAGGCAGGAATGACAAAGATCGTTTTTTTAGCCTTGCACTAATTTAGCATTATTTTATGAGATTCTTCGCTACATTACTCTTCTCCCGAAACATCGGGACTGAATGACAGTAGAATACCATCTTATTAAAAAGATTGCCACGTTCTACGTCTTCGGAATGACATATGCACGCTAATCTTGCCATTCTGCAATAAACAGATTGGTGTCATGACCGCCTCCGTTAAATCTATTAGACGAAAATACCAAATATTTTCCATCGTTTGAAAATACTGGAAAAGCATCAAAAGTACCGCCATGCGTAATTTGCTCCAGATTTTTCCCATCCAAATCTATCATATATAAATTGAAAGGAAAACCGCGTTCTGATTCAAAATTAGAAGAGAATAATATTTTCTTTCCTGAAGGATGAAAAAACGGACTCCAATTGGCATTGCCTAAATTAGTCAATCGTTTTAATTCGCTACCATCTGCATTACAGATATACAATTCCATGCTGGTTGGTTGCACCAAGCCTTCTGCTAATAAATCTTTATATTCTTTAATTTCTTCTTTGGTTTTTGGTCTTGACGAGCGGAAAATAATTTTTGTGCCATCTGGTGAAAAGAATGCTCCACCATCATATCCTAACTCAAAAGTAATCTGTTTTACATCACTTCCATCTAAATTCATTGTATAGAGATCAATATCTCCATTACGTGTAGATGTAAATACAATTTTATCGCCTTTTGGTGAAACTGTAGGTTCTGCATCATAGCCTTTTTCATTGGTTAGTTGCTTAGTGATATTACCTTCTAAATCGGCTACAAAAATATCATAGGTATCATAAATAGGCCAGATATATTTTCCTTCTTTTTTTAAAGGTGTTTCAGGACAAGCATCTGCTCCTAAATGTGTAGAGGCATAAATAATATGTTTGTTGTCTGGTAAAAAATAGGCACAGGTTGTTCTTCCTTTTCCTGTACTTAGCATCGGTGGTTTTTTATCTTTAAACGTATCGTTTACATCCATTAAAAACATTTGATCGCAAGAAACACCCCAATTTTTATTATTCGATTGGAATACCAATTGCTTGTCATCAAAACTCCAATACGCTTCAGCATTGTCACCACCAAAAGTAACTTGTCGTAACGATTTAAAATGTTTTTCATCAGGAAAAATCAAAGAATCATTTGTTGCTGCTACAGCTCCTTTTTCAACTTGTAAAACTTGCTTTTCAACTGTTGCAGTTGTTGTACTTTGTTGTGTTTTACACGAAGCAAAAAAAACAAGTATCACTAAAATACTACTAACCTTTACTATTAATTTCATGAGATAAATATATTTGATAATTATTGCCTAATTTTGCCAAAAATAATACTATTATGATGAATCGAATATTAATTCTTACTTTTTTTGCATTCCTTTTCTCCTTTAAAAGTTTTGCTCAAATAGAAACTCAAATTTATAAAGATGTTGCTTTTCTTGCTGATGACAAATTAGAAGGCCGATCTACAGGTACAAAAGGAGAAAAAGCTGCAGCAGATTATATCGCAAAACGTTTTCAAGAAATAGGATTAGAACCAAAAGGTACCAATGGATATTTTCAAGATTTTACTTTCAAACCTAAGACACACCCTCACGGAAAAGCAAATTATACTGATAGTATTGATAAAAAGACCATTACAGGTAGAAACGTTGTAGGATTCATTAACAACCACGCACCTTACACCATTATTATTGGTGCACATTACGACCATTTAGGTTATGGTGACGAAGGTTCTCTATACAGAGGAAAAAAAGTACAGGTACATAATGGTGCTGATGACAATGCTAGTGGTGTTAGTGTACTATTAGACCTTGCTAAAAAATTACAAGGTGCTAATACAGGAAATAATTATATTATAATGTCTTTTTCTGGTGAAGAAATGGGCTTATTGGGTTCTAATTACTTCGTAAAACACGCTACATTATCTTTAGACTCTGTAAATTATATGTTGAATATGGATATGGTTGGTCGTTTAAAAAAGGACAATGCTTTAGCTGTATATGGTGTAGGAACTTCTCCTTATTTTAAGCAAGTCGTTGAAGCATATGGCGATAAATTCAAATTGATAGAAAAAGAGTCTGGTGTTGGACCAACAGATCACACTTCATTTTATTTAAACGATATACCTGTATTGCATTTCTTTACAGGGCAACATGAAGATTACCACAGACCAAGTGATGACTATGACAAGTTGAATTATAAAGGTATGGAATTGATTTCTAGCTATATTTTTGATATTGTTACCGATTTGGATGATAATGGCAAAATGGCTTTCCGTAAAACAAAAAATGAAAGTGATAAAACACCTCGTTTTAAAGTAACCTTAGGGGTTGTACCTGATTATATGTATGATGGAAAAGGTATGCGTATTGACGGCGTTAGTGAGGATAAACCTGCACAAAAAGCGGGAATCAAAAAAGGAGATGTCGTTATCCAATTAGGAGAACTCAAGGTTGATGATATGATGGGTTATATGAAAGCTTTGTCTAAATTTAAAAAAGGAGATACGACTACAGCCAAAGTATTAAGAGGCAAAGAAATAGTGGAGTTGAAAGTGACGTTTTAAATGTAATTTTATCTTTTTTAAACCTGAAAGCCTCAAGTTTTCAGATCTTTTCTTATTTAAAGATACTTAAATATATATAAAATGACACTATTGACACCAAACAGATTAGGGTATATGACAAAGCAAGAATAAAAAATATTTTTGCAGATTTTTTATTGTCAGTAGACTTTAAAACATAACCTATTATCGCTAAAAAAGAAGCAGGAATAAATACTAATAATAGTACTCCAAACCACAATCAATCTAAATTAATCATATTCAAAAAAGTAAAACAGAAGCAATTTACATAAATTAGTCTAAAAAATCAATAGATTTCTTATCTGTTCTGTCTTATGCAAACCATAAAAAATATAATTTTACAAAAAATCAAGACTTGATAAAAATAGGCAACATAGAACTTCCTGATTTTCCATTGCTTTTAGCCCCTATGGAAGATGTTAGTGACCCACCATTTAGAGCATTATGTAAAGAACAAGGTGCTGATGTTGTCTACACGGAATTTATCTCTAGTGAAGGCTTGATTCGTGACGCTGCAAAAAGCACCATGAAACTCGATATTTACGAAAAAGAGCGTCCTGTAGGTATTCAAATATTTGGTGCTAATTTAGACTCTATGTTACGCACCATAGAAATTGTTGAACAATCTAAACCTGATATTATTGACATCAATTTTGGCTGCCCTGTAAAAAAAGTAGTCTCAAAAGGTGCAGGTGCAGGTATTTTAAAAGATATTGATTTGATGGTTTCCTTAACGGAAGCCATGGTAAAGCATACTAAACTCCCTATTACTGTAAAAACACGTTTGGGTTGGGATGCTAATTCCATTCAAATTGTAGAGGTTGCTGAACGATTACAAGATGTAGGCTGTAAAGCTATTTCTATTCACGGACGAACTAGAGCACAAATGTACAAAGGGGAAGCCAATTGGAAACCCATTGCCGAGGTAAAAAATAACCAACGCATGCACATACCTGTATTTGGTAATGGCGATGTCACCACACCAGAAAAAGCCATAGAAATGCGTGATATTTACGAATTAGATGGTGCTATGATTGGTAGAGCAACTATTGGAAACCCTTGGTTTTTTAGAGAAATAAAACATTATTTTAAGACAGGTGAACATCTAGCTCCCCCCACGATGACAGAACGTATTGAAGCAGCTCGAAGGCACTTGCAAATGGCAATCGATTGGAAAGGTGAACGCTTAGGCATTGTTGAAACTCGACGTCATTACACCAATTATTTTAAAGGTATTCCTCATTTTAAAGAGCACCGTTTAAAAATGGTTACTACTGATGATGCAGAAGGTGTTTTTGCAATTTTTAATGAAGTCATTGAAAAGTTTAGGAACCATCAATTTGTCTAAGTGTATTAAGCAAAAAATATTCTCTAGCGACCTCTCCGAAAGAAAAGAAAGGTAATACAAAAATATTGACACCAATTTAGATTAGAAACCCATTCCTATTGAAAAAGCAAATCGTAATCCGTCATCAGAACTAAATAATGAAAAATTACCTGTAATTAAATCTGCTGCATTAATAAAAAAGCCTCCACCTACAGATGTATTCCAATGGTCTGAATTAAAATTGGCATCAAAAACCAAACTATCATCAACCCAAACCCTACCATAATCAAAACCTCCATATACACCTATTTGCAAGGGTAACAATCTTGTTTTTTGGCTTCTAAAATTAAAACGAATATCAGTATTTTGATAGAAAGACTTCTTTCCTGTAAATCGCTGAGATCTATAACCTCTTAAACCATCAGCCGCACCTATAGAAGCCGCTTGATAAAATTCAAAATCATTACCTAAATTGACATGTGCTTTTAATTTTGTCGCTAAAACTAACTTTCCGTTAGGTATCAGCTTATAATCAAAACCTAATTCAGGAATAACATATGCAAAACCTTTATCAGTCTGATCTGCGTTTAGTTTATATCCAATTTGTAACGAAGTCATCATTCCCAATGTTGGGAATGCTTTATTGTCATAATTTTCAAAAAGGTATTTAGCATCAATTCCTAAAAATTTACTATTGATTTCTTCGGTTGTATTTAAAAAACTATTGATAAACCTACCTTCTGTATTTTCTACCTCAACAGATTCATATGCAATAGTCGTTTTAAAACTTGCTCCTGTAGAACCTCTCCAAATTAATGAAGGTGCAACCTTTAGCGTTCTAAATTTTACCCGATTAAAATCTCGTTCAAGATCATCATCAAAATTAGGAGTGTTATTACCATAACCAAAGAAATTTATAGCATAATTTGGGCTTGTAAATTCACCTTCAATGCCTAGATTCATATTCCCTATAACATTTGCAAATTCTCCTTTATAATTAAGTTCATAACCCTGAGTTGCAAAAAAGTAAGATGCAGAAAAATGATGCTGTGAAGTAAATGGGTTTCGTTCAAAACCATGCGTAGTAAAAATATTTACAATGCCTAATTTTAATCCATCATCAGGGTTTGAACCTATACTTGGTGTCAACTGATTGATGTTATTTTTAAGTTTGGTATAATCATAAACATTAGTTTCATAATCATCCGTTAATTTTTTACTGCCTTTATGTGTTTCAAAGGTGTTTTTTTTTGACTTATAATCATATACCTTCACTTTCTTTCCATTTTCAATAATATATGTATCATTATTCTGCCCTCCAATAATTCTAATTTTAATTAATCCATTTCCTTTGCCATAGACTTTAAATTTATCATCATCATCCAAACCATAAATCCATATTTCTGTTGTAATATTTCTGTCGAAAAATTTTTCATAAAATATCGCTCCTTTTTTGCCTTTTTGAATACGATACCCAGTAACTTTTGTTCTGCTATTTGGCATTCGCTCAATATCAAACCAATCATCTTTATCGGTCCCTATAATTACACCAAAATTATTAATTGTTTTATAGTATGCATTTGCTATTTTATGAAGATTTTGTATTCGCTTTAAAAGCACTCGTTTTATTTCTTCTGTGGTTTCACCCTGTACTTCTTTCGGAAATGATTCAAAAGCCTTATCTATAACAGCTTCCGTTAAGTTTTTTTGAATAAAACCTACTTGTTTTTCCCATTGATTTTTATTAATTTTATTAAGTAAAATCATATCTAAAGAATAAGGGTTCAGGTTAAACCCTTTTACATTTCTAATATCATCATTAAAACCTTCCATTAATTTTAATGCTGGAATTGCACGTGTAGCAAATTGCATTAAAGCACCATCACCCATAATAGAAAACACTTGGTCTCTATCTCTTGGTATAGGTTTGTATATAATTTTATTATCCTTTTTAAACTCTGCCCAACGCCATTGATCGACATGCCTATCCCAATCACCAAGTACCATATCAAAAAGTCTTGCTCTTAAATACATTGTATTATCAACTTCATATTTTTCATCTTTACGTAATTTTTTTAATAACTTATTTGTACTTTCAATAGTATTGGCATAACCAAAACTTTTAACATCTCCATGTCCATCGGCAACATGCTCTTCTATCATATACAACTCATCTCCAAACTCAGCATTAAAACCTTCTAAAGCATTTTGTTTTGGGACATAATATAATACTGGATTAGGATGGTACAATTCTAAAGCATCAGATAAAACACCAACAGTAAAAGGAGCATAAGGATGAGATCCTGTGTAAAAATCTTGCAATATACTTTCAGTAACGGTACCGTTAAACTGACCTTCAATATATTGATCTTTAAAAACCATAGCCTGCAGGTATATTGTAGCACTCTTTCTTAAAGCACGCATAACATATCCTTTACCTTGTTTATCTACTAACTTGAGAGATTTAGACTGATGACCACCACCTTTTCTTAGGGGTTTTAACCCACCAAACAAGGTGTCTAAATTTACTGTTGAAGCAGAAACTTTAGTGCCATAATATTTACGATATCTATCTCCCCAAATGGCTTTATAAAATTTACTTTTAGTTATTTCTTTCTCAGTATAAATAGATGCTTTGACAGATGCTGGAAAACTTGTTTCAAAATTGAAGCGTTTAATTTCTTGCGTAGAAGACAAAACTTTAGTTTGGTAAATGACTGTATTGGTTTTAGCTGAATAAAAACGCACATAAGATGAACCATCATTAAATACATCTAACCTTGAATAACCTGAATCACTAGATGAAAATTCACTATCAATATTTCTGGTTGCAGTATTTTTAGAACCTGAACCACTAATAATTTGAGGCAAATTGTCTTTTACTAAGTATTGTAAACTATGCTCATGCCCTGATACAAAAATCACCTTATCATTTTCTTGTGCTAAAGTTATTACTCTTTTTCTAAGTTCATTATATTTATTGTTTTGAATATCTTCAATAATTACTCCTCCTGTTTTCCGAATTACATTTTTTAATGTACCTACTATTGGAAGTGGTTTTAAATGTGATTTCAAATCATATTGACCACCATGAGGGCCGTTAGTAAACATAGGGTGGTGCAAAGCAATCAATGTAGTTTTGCCTCTAGCCTTTTTAATTAGACTTTCTAACTCTTCAAAGAATTTTATTCTAGTTCTTATTTCACAATTATCATTGATAGTTGGGTGTTTATCCCAATTGGTTAAATACCATTCGCTATCAATAATAATAAGTTCAATTTTATCAGATATATGAACCTTTTCTATCGGACAACCATTTTCAGGTAGAAAAGTGTTTTTACCCAACAAATTTTCTATATATCTTTCCTGTCTTTTTAAGCCTTTTAATCCGTTTGAATACCAATCATGATTCCCTGGAATAAAAATAGCATTTCCTTTAAAGTTTTTAATTACTTCAATTTGCGTATTTAATTGGTGTTCTGCATAAATTCTATCTTTATTATCTTTTTTTGGTAATCCTTTAGGATAAATATTATCTCCTAAAAAAATAACTGTGCTGTTTTTTGAAGCCTTTGATAACTCTTGCTTAAAAGATTGTAATGCAGCAGAAGTTGTACCTAAAGCAGAATTACCTGCATCACCAATCAAATAAAAAGAATGCACAATTTCTTTCTTTAGAAACTCAGTAGTATTCGTTGTATCTTTTATTTGAGTTTTGTATGTAGCACAAGCATTCAATAGGAATACAAAAACAATACCTATTAAAAACTTAGTATAATTTCTCATAAATTTATAAGTTTATGGATTAAATGTTTTAAAAGCTATTGCAAAAGCAATAACAGAAGTTATAATACCAACTAGAAAAACGGTATATGTTAATCGTAAAATACTATACTTTTTATGTAGTACTAAGCCTAAAAAATACAAATCTTTGGTCATTGATGCGTATAAATAATCTCTGTCTTTCATCATTTCGCCCATTGCCCATTGAAATTCATCAAGCTTAACTTTATGGAAATTTCCGAAAAACAATAAATTTACTTTTTTCTGCCTTACATCTTCCTTTGTAAATTCTCCGCTTGTTACATTTGGTCTAGTTGCAATTACTGACAATGCCATAGAAATCAAACTAAAAATAACAAAAACTACTGTAGGAATAATTAAATATTGGTTTGAAGGATTGTCTAACTTAGGTATTAAGTTTGATAAAGCCAAAGAGATAATAATAGCATTTACAGATAGTAATATATTAGCCTTGGTATCTGCAATATCACTCAAGGCAATATGATTTCTAAGTGTTACCCTAAACATAGTTTCTATACCTCGTTCAGGTAATTTTGCTTTTTGTTTTTTTAATTTAAACGCTTCTGATTTAATCTTATTTTTAGTTTGTTCTTGCTTTATTTTTTTTAATGCTTTATATAATTGTGCTAAATTTTTATCTTTCACTACTTGCCAGTTTAATCTAGCATAATCTGTATAATAATTATGTTTTTTTGTAAAAAACTCAATGTTTTCTTGAATCCACTCCTTATCAGAAACATTTTTCAACTCTAACAATTTCCATTCTTCACGAAGCAATTCATTAACCTCACTAAAAATTTTATGCCCTAAATGTCCGCAGTCAGCATCTAGCATTATTTTTTCTAACATATTTTTTGGTGCTTCAAGCATCCTGGTAATCAAGATGCATTGCTGAACTTTCAAAATTATTTCAGCAGACACATTCTCTTTTGTTAAAAAAGTTTTTGCTATTTCTGCACTAAGACTTTCATGATTATCATTACTCTTAATATAACCCACATCATGAAACCAAGCTGCAAGTTCTAAAACTAGTAAGTCTTCTTGCTCAATATTTTCATTTAAAGCCAATTCTTTAACAAAATTTACAACCCTGAATGTATGGCTAAAATTATGATAAACATATGTGTTTGGTAGGTTTTCGTTTAACTGAGACAGTATATAATGCTCAGATTTTTGTAATATATTCATAAATAATTAAGCTTTTATATCTTCTATTAATTGATCAATGGTCATGGTAGATCTTTCATTAAAATCTTTATCATAAATAACTTCAACACGTAATGCTTTTAACCCAGAAACACCTTGAAGATCTTCAAGTTCTAACAATTCTATTTTACCTAGTATATTTTTAGATTGTAAATATTTTATGTACTTTTTATATTCTTTAGCCTCTTTATCTTGAGAATATACAATGGCTATTTTACCTGGTACAGTCAAGCGTTCTGTTGTTCCATTAATATGAGCTTTATCAATTCTCTTTTTAATAATTTCATAACGAATATTATAAGCTCCATCAACATCAAACTGTTTTTCATCCATTCTAAACTTTATCGCCATCTGATTGCTATGTACTAAAATTAATGATGCTATTTCTAACTTATTCTTTAATCCATCTTTCAGTTTATTAGCCAAATTTTCCATTTCACACATTACCTGCAATTGCCATAAACGCAGATTGTACAAATATAAATCATCATAACTTTTATCTTTAACTAATGACTGACCTATATACATGTTATACTCTACACCATCTGTTTTATAACGCTCAAAATAATGTGGAAACATAGCCTGTGCATCTTCTTGTTTCTTATCTAAAAAATTTGCTAATTTTTCATTCAACATTGTAACATTTTCTTCATAAGCCTTTCTTTGTTCATAAACAACATGTAGGTCTTTATCTAACCTATTCATATAGGTTTCAATTAACTTTTCAAGTACAGTATTTAGCTTTTTAGCATGATTAAAAACTGGATAAATTTCGTGTTTTAAAAAATCTAATATTCCTATCTCATCACCAGCTTTTAATTCTTTCTCTACCGAGTTTAAATATTCTTTTACACGAAACATTAACTCGTCATAAATAGGCATCATTTCTATTTTACAAGCTTCATGGAGTACTATTACTGCCAAATTTAATTGCGTAACTAAATCTCCCTTTATAGCCGTATTACGAGCTAATGACGAGCCTTTTATATCAGATTGCCCAAAAAGTGGAAAAACATTTTTAAAAACAATATCATCTAACTTTCTATTCTCAATACCTAAAAGACCTTCTTTATGAAATTTTTCTGCAGCTTCATAAAAACGCCATTTTACAGTAGGATGAATGGTAGTATAATGTTCTTGAATGGTGGCTTCTAATATATTTTGATGCTCTTCTGAAATACGTTTAATTGCAGCTTGAAAAACAGGTATAATATCTCTTAATTTATCTTGATTTACAGAATTTAACTCATAGGATCTTGGTGATGCTACCTCCAATAACCCGAAAAAACTATCTGATTCTGTTGTAATAGGAATCAACATAATACTCTGTATTTTTTTCGCTTTTAAATTTTTGTAAAACTGATTTTGATTAGAACCTCTTCCATATTTTTCAACATCTGATATGGCCATGGCTTCTTTATTGGTAAAGACTTTATTTATAACTCTATTGCAAAAAAATGTACCACAAGTAATTTTATATTCTTTATTAAGAATTATACTTTTTGATTTTCTAACTTTTAAAAAATTTTGTTGAATAGTAGAGATATCAAAAACTGATAGCCCTATTGTTAAATCTTTAATATTGTAAAATTCTCGAAGGTTTTGCTGTATATCTACAAGAAGGTTTTCATCTTTCCGCAATAAATTATCTCTCAATGAAGATAAGGTTTCATCTGGCGTTACATCAAAAAGGTTCATGATACCAAAACCTCTGAAAATATAACTATTGGGAGGGAATTTCTCTTTCCAAACTTTTATATCATCAAAATTATCTAATAAATGTCTATAGTCTTTTTCAGTAATCTCTGGTGCATTTTCTGTAGGGATAACCTCAGAAAAATCACCATTAAAAGCTACTCTATAATGCTTCGTAATTCCTGATTTTTTATTTGGAATATCAAAAAAGAAAGGTCTTTTTAAGTCAATGAAATAACCGTGACATCTAGCAAGAATCATAACACATGCATGTAAATATAATTCGTTCTCTTCTAAATTTCTAATTCTAAAATTATAATCATCTGCTGCATTATTTAAAATATTCTCAAAACGTGTAGAAAATTTAAAAGAAGTGAATGAAAACGGAACACTTGCTGCTTTTATCTCATTTAAAAGTAAAGGTTCAGGAAATAAAGGGTCTAATATTAAATCAATTTGCTTTTCATATTTTTTAAACAAAGAGAAATCACTAAACCCATCAATTAATTCAGGGTACTTTGCAAATTCTTTTAGCATAAGTTTAGCCGACTCATGATAAGGATGATTTTTATCTTGACTATACTTTTCAAAATAGGAAAGTACTTTATCAAAACTAGCATAGAGTTGCATGGGTAATTCTAAATTTTCCAAACAATCTGAATCTTGTAAAAACATAAAAATAACTTTAATCTATAAAATTAATCAATTATCCTGTATAAGTTATAGTTTTAAGCTCAAGATAACATGATTTAGACTAAAAAGCACTTATTTTCATTCTAATTTAGAGATATTCTCAACAACTTTTTGATTGTATAGCATTCCACCTACTATATATTTTTAGTGTGATTTTATGGTGACAACACCTCTTATACCCATAGGGATTTCAGAAACAAAATTCTCCACAATAAAGCAATGAATATAAAAAGATACCCTTTTATTTTTTATAATTATTGAACAATTTTCTTAGAAATTCTAGAACTTGCAATCAAAGCTGCCAAATAACCTAAAGTAAGAATTGTAAAAAAAACAACCAACACATTAAATAATGTAAATTTTACAGGATAAGGTAAAGATTGCGTTATCATAATAAATCCGAATTTTTGCTGTAAAAGAATAAATGAAATAGAAAGAATTAACCCGATAATCAATCCGAAAAAAGTTAATAAAAACCCTTGATAGATAAATATTTTTTTAATTTCATGAATACTAGCACCAAGACTAAATAGGGTTTTCATATTTTCTCTTTTATCTAAAATCATCATTACAATAGCTCCGATAACATTAAATAATGCTATAATTAAAATCAAGGTAAAAATTAAATAAGAAACTAGATTCTCAGTATTGAGCATTTTATGAAAAACGGAATTTAATTGTGCTCTTGTTTCAATTTTAAACCCCTCTCCTAAAGCTAATTTCAGTTTGTTTATTAACTTTTTTTGATTGGCTGTTTTAATCAATTTCAGTTCTATTGCAGAAATTTGATTGGGCTTATAATTTAATAAACTTTGAGCCAAAGCCAAATGAGAAAACACATATTTATTGTCTAATTCTTCTGTCAATCTAAAAACACCAACTGCTTGTAAATTAATTTGATTAAATGCTGTTTTAGGGTTACTAATATAACCTTTACCTGGCTTAGGCACATATACCTTTAGTGATTCAATAAAATCATACGTTCCTAAAGATAGTGTAGATGATACACCTCCGCCTATAACAACAGTATTATAAGCTTCTTTGTCTAACCAATCACCCACATAAATTGCAGTATCAATATTATTTACTAATAAATAATTAGCATCAACTCCTTTAATACTTGCAATATGTGATTTCTCCTTATAACTAAAAAAAGCTCTTTCTTCAACAACTTTACTATAATGTGCAATAGTTTTATCTTGTAACACATTTTCTATTGAATCTGTAAATAAAAAAGATTTTCCTTTGGTAACACTTATTTTTAAATCGGGATCTGATACTTTAATAAATCCTAAACTAAACTCTTTTAATCCAGAAAACACTGACAAAACAATAAATAACGCTATTGCACCTACAACGACTCCGACCGTTGCAATACCCGTAATAATATTAATGGCATTACTTCGACTTTTTGTAAATAAATATCTTTTGGCTATGTATAAGGAAAATTTCAATTTAAGTTAGGTTCTTATCTTTTTTTTCGTCTAGGAAGTATTTCAGGGTTTTTGATAGGATCTTCAACTTCACCGCGTAACGAAGCGTCAATATTTTCAATATAGTCTAAAGAATCATCTAGATAAAAAGAAAGTTCAGGCATACGACGTAACTGATGTCTGGTACGCTGAGCCAATTCATGCCTAATCAATGGTGTATTTGATATAATACCATCAATCAGCTCCTTTCTTTTATCATTAGGAAAAATACTTAAATACACTTTAGCATCTGACAAATCTGTGGTTACACGCACTTTAGTTACCGAGATAATTACACCTTTCATACCTTCTTGTGCTGCATGTTGTAATACATCTACCAAATCTTTTTGCAAAACACCTGCTATTTTCCGCTGTCTATTCGTTTCTTCCATGATGCAAAAATAAGGTTAATCCTGTTACGAATAGATACATTTTTAAAAGATATTACCTCTAACTCATTTCTGTTAACAAATCAAAAATTTTTTAGACTAACAAATAACGATTAACATTTTGGCATATTTTTTAAAAGTATCGATTAGTCATGCCTCCTTAAGTTGTAATAAAATCCTATATTTGGTGTTATAACTTTTTTTATTAAAACACATTATTATATGGTAACTCCATTAATTATCGCAGCAATTATATTACTTCCACTATTGTATGGTGTAAGTATCTACAACAACTTAGTGAAAAATAAAAACCTAATGCAAGAAGGATGGAGCAGTATTGATGTTTTTCTAAAAAAAAGAAATGATTTGCTTCCTAATTTGATGGAAACCGTTAAAGGCTATGCTACACATGAAAAAGAGTTATTTGAGAATGTTACTAAAGCTAGAAATTTAGTTCGAAATGCCAACTCCATATCAGAATATAGTGAAGCCGACAATGCTTTAAAAAATTCAATGATGAATCTTTTTGCCATCTCAGAAAACTATCCTGATTTAAAGGCAAATCAAAACTTCATCAATCTACAAAATGAATTATCTTCTCTAGAAGATGAAATAGAAATGGCTCGTAGATACTATAACGGTATGGTTAGAGATAATAATACGTATATAGAGGTCTTTCCGTCTAATATTATTGCAAATATGTTTAAATTCAAAGAAGGTACTTTCTTTGAAATTAAAGACCAAGGCGAAAGAAAACCCACAAAAATATCTTTTTAATTGCTTCGCTTAAATGACTAATATATATGCTTCTTTTGATGTTTTTCCTAGCTCAAAGGGCTCGGCAACACATATAAAGGAGATGGTCTCAGAGTTGTCCACACATGGAGAGCAATTAAAACTACTTTGCCTTAGGGGCAACAATAAGCTTCCTGCTGTACAACAGTATAAAAACATTACTATTAAACGCTATTATTCAGAGGAAAGACTAAATTACCTTGATAAAGCCGCTCTATTTTCGGAAGAAATATTTCTAGAAGTAGAAAAATTTAAAGCCCAAGAAGGCATTGCTCATTTTAGAGATATTTGGAGTGGTATGGGTATTTTAGCTCATAAACAGTTTAAATCTGTTTTTGAAGTTAATGCACTTACTTCCATTGAGCTTCCCTATCGATATCCTCATTTAACAGAAGATTTTATTCTTAAACTTAAAGCATTAGAGCAAAAATGCTTAACAAATACAGATGTAATAATAACCCCTTCTCAAACAACAAAAGAATTTTTAATTACTAATTACACTATTAACCCGAACAAAATAGAAGTCATCCAAAATGGAGCACACATTCCAAACCACTTTAAAAAACCAGAGGATGCTCCTGAAAACTACATTATATATTTCGGAGCTCTACAAGCTTGGCAAGGCATCGACATCCTTATAAAAGCAATGACTTTTTTAATAGATTTTACTGATTTAAAACTACTTATTTGTTCTTCTGTAAAAGACAAAGCAACAAAACCCTTACGTAAACTTGTTGAAAAACTAGAGCTTAATGATCGTGTAATTTTTAAATCGAAACTAAAAAGAGAAGAGCTTTATAATTACATTCATTATGCTAAGCTGTCAATAGCTCCATTAAAAGCCTGTGATAGAAACATTATTCAAGGGGCAAGTCCATTAAAAATATTAGAAGCAATGGCTTGCCAAACTACCGTTGTAGCATCAGATTTACCAATTGTAAGAGAGATTATTTCTTCTGAAGAAGCACTCCTATTTGAGCCGAATAGAGAATTAGATCTAGCACGATGTATCCGCTATCTTTTAGATTCTCCCGAGGAAAGAAAGTTAATTGCTTCAAGAGCATTTGAAAAACTTAAAAATAATTTTACCTGGACATTACAGTTGAAAAAATTAAGAAAAGTATATCAACGTTTAAAAATTAATCATGAATAAACAAGGACAAATCTTAACTAAAGAGCAGTTTGGAGGAGCTCCTATTGAAAGAGCTCATCTACATAGAGGTTTTAAATCTAAAAAAACTCCTATTAAATGGATTCGTTTTTTTCGAGCTTGCGTACTTCAAAGAGAAAATGCAAATAGTAAAAGAAAAGCCTTTCTAAAAAAATCTTGGATCTTAATTATTGGCTTAGGCATTATTATAGTTGTAATTATAAACCTCTTTGATTTTAGTGGTGCTTTTGGCGTATTATCAATCGTATTAAGTCTTATTACTGCAATAGTAGTAAACTATTTAACCAATAAAAAATTCGATAAAAACTATACAGATGGCTATGATTTTTTCTCTGATTACTTTTCAGCTTTTTTCACTTTAATTGAAGAAGATTTACAACCTCAAACACGAATTTTTCTTGAAGCTAATGTAAAAAGAACAGCTGAAACATCCAATTTCATTAAAGAGGATATAGTTAAAAGTAAAGCCTCTGGATTTATTTCAGGTAAAAATAAATACTACGCTAAAGAAATAAGTAAGGGTTCTTGCTACTTTAACGATGGCTCTATTATTTCGTTTAATTTTGCGGAACGCATTCGAGAACGTATCGTTAAAAAAAGAGGAAGAATAAGTGGTAAAAGAAAAACTAAATATAAATATAAATCTGTATATCCTTTTACCCTAAAAATGAAAATACCAAAAGTTAAATATACACTTAACCCTCAAACTTCAAAAAATGATGTTAAAATAGCAGAAGATGATGATTTTTATATCATAAAAGCGATTCGAAAATTTGATGTGAAAAAGGAAAATCCTAATAACTATAATCCAGAAGAAGAAAGTTCTATTACTTCCTTTTCTGTTGATTATTTTTCTCTTGAAGTTATCAATCTTATTAACGCTAGTTATAGCTGTGTTATCCCTAAATCATAACTATCAATGAAACAAACTAATCTTTGCCAAGAAACTATAGGTCTTTTTATCGTAAGAACCTGTAATACAGAGAGTACAAGTACTTGTGAAAATTGTGATAAACTTATTTGCACTACGCATACTTTTAAGCAAAAAGGAACAACAAGCTTATGTTTAACTTGTTTTACTGATCAAGACACACGCTTAACTAAAGATATTGAATTGTATTCTAAGGATAGGTATATCTGGCGAAGAAAAATGATTGAACGGTTCCATAAAGAATATGAATATATGGTTTTCTTAGCAGAAGATTACGGAGCTCTGTTTGACATTACCAATCATAATACTTATGATGATTTTGATGATAACACCTCTTATTTTGATAGTTAATAAATGAGCCTTCTTTTTATAACACAAAATTATTACCCTAATAAAGGCGGAATGGCAGCGTCTTGTGATAGACTTGTTCGTAATTTTAGAAAAAAGAATATTACAGTTCATGTTATCCATTTTACAAATAGAAAATTAAAATTTCATACCGAATCTCAAATTAACGGTACTTATTCTGCTGTCCCAATCCATAATTCAGAGGAATACACACTTAATTTAGCAGTACGATTTATTCAACAATCTAAATTTTTAAATGAAATAAAATACGTTGTAGCCTTTGGTGGGTATTTGCCGATATTAATGAGCCCGATATTAGCTAAATGGACAGGTAAAAAGCTAGTAACTTGTATTAGAGGTAATGATTTTGACGAAGCTATTTTTTCCAAAAGAAGAGAAGCTCTCTTCTATACTCTAAAAAATTCTACCTATATTTTTACAGTAACTAGAGAGAAAAGAGAAAAAATAATTCGTTTAATTAATCATCCTGATACACATTACACGCAAAATGGAATTGATAGCTCTCTGTGGAAGACCACAAGAAGTCAATGGTTGCAAATTGATCAACTAAAAGAACTCTCACAAGGAAAAAAAAGAATGATCATCATTGGTCAATTAAAAACCAAAAAGGGAATTTTAGAATTTTCTGATACCTTTTCGAAATTTAGCAAAAAAGACGACTATGAAGTTTGGATGATCGGTGATGTTGATGCTTTATTGAAAGTAGAGATTGAAAAACTTGAGATTAATGTACGCTTCTTTCCTTTTATAAACAAACATGAACTCATACCCTATTATTATGCCGCAGACCTAATCCTTATTCCTTCATTCTATGACGGAATGCCCAATACATTACTAGAAGCTGCCGCTACAAAAAACCTAGTAATTGCTTCTAATGTAGATGGCATAAAAGATGTTATTGAAAATAAAAAGGATGGTTTTCTATTTAACCCTTTAAAGCCTTCAAGTTTAATTGAAGTACTTACAAAGGTTCATAAACTAAATGAAAAAGAAAAAGGGGAGATCGCTCTTCGGTTACATAAAAAAATATCTGAAAATTATACAGAAGAAAAAGAAATTTCGAACTACTTAAATATATTACAACTATGAAATATGTACACTTAATTACCCTTATCGCTATTCTATTTATAAGTGGCTGTAAAAACAATACAGAAACAAACACCACTAAAAATTCGGTTACAGATACCACAACATCAACAGATATGGAGGCTAACACATCCATTTCAAATGCGAATGGTGTCAATATTGGTGGCTTTAATTTAGACCCTTTAGAAATATTTGCTAACGGAAAGAAATATTTGCACAAAAGCAAACCAAATAAACATAAATTCTATACCAACGGAACAATGGTTTATGAGGTTAAATTTAAAGAAAGTAGCTTTAAACTAAGAGATAAAAATTCAAACTTATTATGGAAAGTAAAAATCTATCCCGATAAAATTAAAATCTCGGACAATGAAGAGAATGAAAATGCATATATCATTAAAAAATATCCAGAAAAAATAAAAATAAAAAGAAATAATATTGAACTAACTCAAGTAAAATTAGACCAATCTACTTTATATGCAAATGATAAAATAATATATAAAATTTCTAATAACCCTGATAGTTATGTCTTTGCCATTTTGGCCATTGATGCTATACCTGAAGATCAAAGAATTTTTATTTTAGCAGAATTATTAAAACAATTATAGTGAAACTATTTTATGTATATGGGTCTGGTTTTGGACATTTAAATCGCATTATTAGTTATATTCATAATAAAAAATACATATATTCTGAATGTGTTATCCTAACAAATTCCAGACACACCAGTTTTTTACCTAAAGAAATTGTTATTGTGCATCGTGTCGATTCTTTCTTTAAAAATCATACTAAGTTTCAAATTGAATTCTCACATCTGATAGAAGCAAATCAAATTAATGAGCTTATTGTTGATGTTTTTCCTTGTGGTTTTTATGGCGAACTACATATACTACAAGCAATAAAGATAAAAAAAACATTACTTTCAAGAATTCTAAACCAATCCTATTTTAATCAATACCGCTCTCCTTGTTTTGATGAGTTGGTTGTTTTTGAAGACGGAATAGAACTCTATAATTATCAATTTGGAAAACAAACCAAGATGACTTTTAATTTGAAAACTAGATATATAACACGCGAAATAAAACTAAAAAAACCTTTCTTTTACATTATTCATTCCGAACCTGATGAAGAGGTTATTCAACTTTATAAATTTGCAAAACTCTACCAAAAGAACAATGAACATATTTATATTCAAACACTTAACAAAATAAACGGTTTAGAACATATCGATAACATTACTCTAATCCCCACAAAAAAGCCACTCTTATCTTTACTTAAAGAATCTCAAAAAATATTTACTGCTTGTGGTTTTAATATTATGATTGAAACTTCTAAATTTAGAGAAAAACAATACCTTTTCCCTTTTAAAAGAAGGTATGATGATCAATTTAAAAGAAAAGCTATTCTAGAAATTTAGACTATATTTATCTTAATAAACATTTCAATGAAAAAAATAGAACATATTGGTATTGCCGTAAAAGATTTAGAAAAATCTAATGCTTTGTTCAAACAATTACTTGGAAAATCCCATTACAAAACTGAAGAAGTTATTTCAGAAGGTGTTAAAACATCATTCTTTAAATCAGGTCCTAATAAAATAGAACTATTAGAAGCTACAGATTCTGAGAGTCCAATTGCAAAGTTTATTGAAAAAAAAGGGGAAGGTATACATCATATAGCTTTTGCTGTTGACGACATACTTGCAGAAGTAAAACGCTTAGAAAAAGAAGGCTTTACTATTTTAAATTCCACGCCTAAAAAGGGAGCTGACAATAAATTAGTTGTTTTTTTACATCCAAAATCTACCAATGGTGTTTTAATTGAATTATGCCAAGAAGTTGAAGGAAAATAAAAAGAGAAAAGAGAAAAGACTAAATGTGAAGTTTGTATATTGCAACGTTTTATTTTAATCTTAAAATATCAAACTTAACTTATATACTTTTAGATGAGTACTGCTTTTGAAAAATATCAAAAAAGAAGATTATTATCATCCTATATATCTGTAATACTGAGTATTGCATTTGTCCTTTTTTTATTAGGATTGTTTGGCTTACTGGTTTTAAATACTAAGAAAATTTCAGATTATTTTAAAGAAAAGGCATCAATAACTATCTTTTTAAAAGATAATGCTGACAAACATGCTGTTAAAAACCTACAAACACTTTTAAAAAGTGAAGCATACACAAAGTCTATAACTTATACTTCTAAAGAAGAAGCTGCAAAAATTGCTATAGAAGATAATGGCGAAGATTTTATGGAATTTTTAGGTTACAACCCTTTAAAAAATGCAATTAATCTTTATGTAAAAGCTGATTTTGTTTCTCCTGAAAAAATGAGTGAAATAGAAAAAGAACTGATTAAAAACAAAGCTATCTTCGAGGTATCCTATGACAAATCTCTTATTGATTTATTAACAAAAAACATAAAACGAATTAGCCTTTGGGTATTGATATTTAGTAGTATTTTCACTTTAATTGCTATGCTACTAATTAACAATTCTATAAGGTTATCCGTATATTCCAAACGTTTCACCATCAAAACCATGCAATTGGTTGGTGCTACAAAACGTTTTATTAGAAAACCTTTTGTATGGAGTAGCATAAAATTAGGTGCCGTTGGAGCTCTGGTTGCCTTGGTTGCTTTGGCCATTGCTGTATATTATTTAAATATCAACTTTCCTGAATTTGGTTTCTTAGAAAACATAGAACTACTAGGCGTTTTATTTAGTAGCGTTTTTTTATTAGGTATCCTTATTACTTGGCTAAGTGCCTTTTTTGCAACACAACGCTTTTTAAATTTAAGAACCGATCAATTATATTACTAGATATAAATTAATCTACCATGGCAAAACAAAAAAAATCAAACCAATCTAATAGCAACATTGAAAAACACAATAATGAATTTTTATTCGAAAAACGCAACTATTTAATTATGCTTGTCGGTTTAATTGTTATTGCTTTAGGTTTCATTCTAATGTCTGGAGGTGGTAGTGATGACCCTACTGTTTTTAATGAAGAAATCTATAATTTCAGAAGAATTCGTTTAGCTCCAACACTGGTTCTTATCGGTTTGGCTATTGAAATTTATGCTATTTTCGCCAATCCAAAAAAATAATTAATGACTTATTTATATGCAATTATTCTTGCTATCATTGAAGGTATAACTGAATACTTACCTGTTTCTTCAACAGGTCATATGATTATCGCATCTTCATTTATGAAAATTGCAAGTGATGATTTTACAAAACTTTTCACTATTGTAATTCAACTAGGAGCTATTCTATCAGTAGTTGTTTTATATTGGAAACGTTTTTTTCAAAGTTTTGATTTTTATTTCAAACTATTGGTAGCCTTTATACCTGCTGTGGTTTTAGGTCTGTTATTAAATGATATTATTGATGAGCTTTTAGAAAGCCCTTTAACGGTAGCCATATCATTAATTATTGGTGGTTTTATTTTATTAAAAGTAGACGATTGGTTCAAATCAAATGAAATATTTGATAAAAATAACCCAACAGAGCATACTGAAATTAGCTATGCAACAGCACTTAAAATAGGTTTTTTTCAATGTCTAGCTATGATACCAGGCACTTCAAGAAGTGGAGCGAGTATTGTTGGTGGTATGACACAAAAAATAAACAGAAAAACAGCTGCTGAATTTTCATTTTTCTTAGCTGTACCTACTATGTTTGGTGCTACCGCAAAAAAATTATACGACTACTATAAGGCAGGTTTTGAGCTGAGCGGCGAACAAATTAATTTTTTAATTATTGGTAATATTATTGCTTTTATTGTTGCTTTAATTGCCATCAAATCTTTTATTGATTATTTAAGTAAAAAAGGATTTAAAATATTTGGCTACTATAGAATTATCCTTGGTATTTCTTTGCTAGTTATCCATTTCTTCATCTACAAATTAAGCATATAGTGACTGCTGACGATTTTAAAAACGGGCAACTATTACTCATCGACAAACCAATAACTTGGACTTCCTTTCAAGTCGTAAATAAGTTACGTTGGCAGATTAGAAAAACCTTTGACATCAAAAAAATAAAAGTTGGCCATGCAGGCACACTTGATCCTTTAGCAACAGGATTACTTATTATCTGCACAGGAAAATTCACCAAAAAAATAAATACATTTCAAGCCCAAGAAAAAGAATATACAGGCACATTTACTTTAGGTGCTACAACTCCATCATATGATTTAGAAACTGAAATAGACAAAACATATACCATTGATCATTTAACAGAAGAATTTATTAAAAAAACTACATTACAATTTATTGGTGAAATTGATCAAAAACCCCCTATTTTCTCCGCCATAAAAAAGGATGGGAAGCGTTTATATGAATTGGCAAGAGCTGGTGAGACTACAGAAATAAAAACACGTAAAGTCACTATTTCTTCATTTGAAATTACAAAAATAGATCTTCCAAATATTGAATTCAGAGTGGTTTGCAGCAAAGGCACTTATATCCGTTCTCTAGCTTATGACTTTGGGCTGGCATTAAATTCTGGAGCTCATTTATCTACGTTAAGGCGAACAAAAATTGGAAATTTCAATGTCAAAAACAGTCAAACCATTGAAGGTTTCTTAACCAACCTAAATAAAATTTAACCATTAATCTTATCTTTTTACATTCCTTTTTTCTAAACTCTCAAGCATAATTGTTGTCATTTTTTCTAAACTGAAAACAGGTTTCCAATTCCAATCCTTCTTCGCTTGACTATCATTAATACTTTCGGGCCAACTATCAGCAATCTCTTGTCTAAAATCAGGAGAATAACTTATTTCAAAATTTGGAATATGTAACTGTATTGATTTTGCAATCTCATTTGGCGTAAAATTAATAGCCGAAATATTATATGATATATAAGTCTTTGGTAAATCAGCACTCATTAACTTTACTGTTGCAGCTACTGCATCATCCATATACATCATAGGCAATCTAGTATCTTTAGCTAAAAAACAATCATAACTACCCTTTGATAAAGCTTTATGATAAATTTCAACGGCATAATCTGTTGTACCACCTCCTGGTTTTGTCTTCCAGCTAATAATACCTGGGTAACGTATACTTCTAATATCTACATTGTATTTATTTTTATAATAAGCACACCAACGTTCCCCTGCCAATTTACTAATACCGTAAACGGTAGTTGGTTCCATTATGGTTTTTTGAGGTGTGTTTATATGAGGTGTAGATTTTCCAAATACAGCAATTGAACTTGGCCAAAACACTTTTTTTACCATGCCTTCCTTTGCTAATTCTAATATATGCAACAATGAATTCATATTTAAATCCCATGCTTTTTTTGGATGTTCTTCTGCCGTAACGGACAACATTGCTGCCATTAAATAAACTTCAGAAACATGATATTTTTCTATAATAGTCTTTATAGAATTTTTATCTGTTGCATCTAACAATTCAAAAGATCCACTTTGCATTAACTCTATATTACCTTCTCTAATATCAGAAGCAATGACAGAAGAATTTCCATGAATTTGACGTAAATATAATGTTAGCTCAGTTCCTATTTGACCAGAAGCACCAATAATAAGTTTGATATTATTCACATTAAATAATTATAAAAGTGTGACAAATTTAAACAAAAATATAGTTTAGATTTAATTAAATCCAAACATTTAACAAGCTATTTTGTACTTTTGTTTTTCAGATATTCTAGACCATGTTAAATAGAACTATTAATTATTTATTAATCTCCCTATTAATTATCTCTTCTTGTAAAAAAGAAAATCACAACTCTCCTAAAGAGAGTATTGTGAAAGATACCATTAGAACAGAAGACAAAACTAAAATTAGAGCTATTGGCGAAACTTTAATTCCAATTGCAAAAGCGAAGGTTGAAAATTGGTCTGAATACCAACAACTAGACCAACTATTAGAAAGGTTCTATAGCATTTCTCCTAACCAAGCCTTAAATTTATCTGAAGAACTTTCAACTATAACAAAACAACTTAAAGATTCTATAAAAATTGAAAGGTTTAAACAACCTGATATTGGCATTAGAATTAATGTTTTATACAACAGCACTTTACGTTTAGTTGACATGGCATCAATACCTACAATAAAACCTATAGAAGTTCAAAATGAAACTCAAAATATTTTAGATGCCTTTTCAGCTCTAAATTCAAAAATTAATAATCTTAGTAAACAAGAGAAAATTGAAAATGAATTAAGAGGCATGGAAACGAACTAATTTCATATAATATATATCCAAATATATTAGTAATTTTCTCTAATTTGCACGTCTAAACTCATATAAAACAACCTTATGTATAAAAAACTACTCCTAATTGCACTAATTTCTTTTTGTTCTAGCCTACTATTTGCCCAGCAACTCCCCTTGTCTACAGGTAATAATGAGAATAGCCAAAAAACAAAAAACAGGAAAGTAACCTTCAAAACTACTGCTAATCAATACAAAAATTTCTTTTCTAATAAAAATATTGATAAAAAAGGAAGTGGTTATAAGCCTTATAAAAGATGGGAATACCACTGGAGTCATTACCTACTAGAAGACGGAACTATTGCCCCAGTAAAATATTTATGGAAAGCATGGGAGCAAAAACAACAGATGTCAAAATCTATTCAAGCCATTAGTAATTGGACTCCTAAGGGACCTTTCTCCCAATCAAGCAATAGTGGTCAAGGAAGAGTAAATACAATTATTGTTGATCCAAACTCACCAAATACAATTTATGCTGGCACGCCATCTGGAGGTTTATGGAAATCTACCAATGCGGGAGTTAATTGGACTGCTTTAACCGATGATTTACCTCAAATTGGAGTTTCAGGTATTGCTATAGACCCAAACAATTCAAATGTTATCTACATTTCAACTGGTGATGATGATGCTGGTGATTCATATTCTATTGGTGTATTAAAATCGACTGACGGTGGTAGCACATGGAATCAAACTGGAAGTTTAGGTTCTATTGTTGGAGATGACTTTTACCCTACAAGTAATGAAATTTTAATTGACCCTACTAATTCTAATAAAGTCTGGGTTGCTACTGGAAGCGGTCTGTATCTTTCTACTAATGCAGGCACTTCTTGGACTAAAAAACAATCTGGAAATATTAAAGATTTTAAGTTAAAACCTGGAGATCCTAATACTATTTATACAGTTTCTGATGATCGGTTCTTTATTTCAAAAAATGGAGGGAATTTTGTTGCCACTGCCACAGGTCTTCCTGCTGCAAATACAATAGGTAGGTTACGTGTTGAGGTAACACCAGCAGCACCAAATAACGTTTATATCTTAGCAACCAAAACTAGTAATAATGATTATGGCTTTTTAGGTGTTTATAAATCAATAAATAGTGGATCTAGCTTCAGTAAAACCAATCAAACTAGTGATATTTTTAAGAGTTCACAAGCTTGGTATGATTTAGCCTTTTGTGTTTCAAAGACTGACGCCAACACAATGTATGTAGGTGTGCTAGATATTTGGAAATCTACCAATGGAGGAAATAATTTTACCCAAATCAATGATTGGGCAAATCAAACGGCATCTTACACACATGCTGACATTCATTTTATGAGATATTATAATGGAGTTTTATATGCAGGTACAGATGGAGGTATTTATAAATCTACTAACAATGGTACAAGTTTTTCTGATTTAACCAAAAACATGTCTATCAGTCAGTTTTATAAAATATCAGTAGCCAAGAAAAATTCAAACAAAATGGCGGGAGGTTTACAAGACAATGGTGGGTTTTCATTCTCAAATAACATTTGGCATAACTATCACGGTGGTGATGGTATGGACGCTGCATCTGACCCTAATAATGAAAATACATTTTATGGTTTTCTACAAAATGGTGCTTTTCTCACAAAAACCACTAATGGTGGCATATCTTCAATTGGAATTGCTAGTGCACCAGGTCAAGAAACAGGAAACAATGATGATGGAGGAAATTGGGTTACACCTTTAGTGGCTAATAAAGGAAGTGAAATCTATGCTGGCTATAGTCAATTATATAAATTAGAAAATGATTCTTGGTCTCAAGTATCTAACCATTCTTTTGGTGGAGATATAGATGTTATTGAAATTGACCCTAGTAATATTAATAATATATTTATATCAAAGGGATTAAGGTTATATATAAGTAACGATAAAGGTGCTACATTTACTACTCGTACCTCATCTCAAACAGGTCTTTCAGGTTCTTTTATAAGTTCAATTGAAGTCCACAATTCTAATAGTGATATTGTCTGGATATCTACAGCTGGAGCAAATCCTCAATTTCCAAGTAGCGGTCATACTGGCGGAGGTGTTTTTAAATCTACTGATGGAGGCTTAACATTTACCAACATATCAAGTGGTCTCCCTAGTGAGTCAAAGTTTGTGGTAAGGCATCATCAATTTAGCTCTAACAACTCCATATATGTAGGAACGGCTTTAGGAGTGTATCATAGAAATGATGACGCCAATACTTGGGAAGTCTTTTCAACAAATCTACCAAATGTTGCAGTAACTGATTTAGAAATTAATTCTTACGACAACACGATAACAGCTGCTACATATGGAAGAAGCGTATGGCAATCTCCTATTCCAACTATTACACTTCCTGCTAAAGACATTGATTTAGTTAAAATTGCTTCTCCTGACAATAGTGTTACTTGTGGAGCTATAACCCCTAAACTATCTGTTGTAAATAATGGACTAAGCACTATCACATCATTAATCGTTGAATATAATGTAGACGGTGGCACAAAACAAACGTATAATTGGACAGGAAGTATCGTTTCTAATACGGCTGCAACTATAGTACTTCCTACAATATCAACTGCAAACGAAGGCTCTCATAATCTTAATACAAAAATTATTTTAGCAGATGACACAAACATTTCTAACAATAGTTCATCAACAACATTTTTTGTTAATCAAAGCAGTGAGGGACAATACTTAAATACATTTGGAGATGTAAATCCTGACACATGGTTAGTTTCTAATGGAGTATGGGAAAAAGGAAAACCTACTACTTCAAAATTAAACGGAGTAGTTACTTCAGGTTATGTTACCAAGCTTACAAGTAATTACCCAGACCAAACAACTAGCCATTTAACATCCCCTTGTTATGATTTAACGACAATACAAAATCCTATTTTAAAATTTAAAATGGCTTTTGATTTAGAAGCAAATTGGGATGTGGTTTATGTTGAATATTCAAAAAATCAAGGTGCTAACTGGCAAGTATTGGGTACTGCAAATGATCCAAACTGGTATAATAGTAGTAGAACAAATGCCTCTTCTGGTGCAGATGATGATTGCCAAAATTGTCCTGGTGCTCAATGGACAGGTACAATTGCTAATTTAAAAGAATATAGTTATAACCTTTCAGCTTTAAATGGAGAATCTAATATTATTTTTAGGTTTAAATTTATTTCTGACCCTGCAGAAAATAATGAAGGGGTCGTAATTGATGATTTTGTTATTGATGGTATATTAGGTGTTAATGATTTTGAAGATGGTGAATTCTTAATCTACCCTAACCCTTCATCAGATGTCTTTAATATTAAGAGAATTTCTACTGCTGGTGAGAATATGACGATAAATGTATTTGATGTTACTGGTAAACTTATAAAAAAACACCACAACATCACTGACAGCAATTATCAATTAAACATGAATGGTGTAGCAAAAGGTATCTATTTTCTTAAAATTAAGATAACTAATAAACAATTGGTAAAAAAGCTAATTTTAAATTAACTATTACATCTTTTATAAAAGTTAAAACCACCAATCTTAAAATTTAAGGTTGGTGGTTTTTTATTTTCTTGGTATCAATTCATTTATCTTTTGATATATTAAATCTGTCTCCCACCCCCTATACATCAAATAATCAGCTAGTTTTTTGCTTTTTTTATAAGGATTCTTTTCTTTAATAGTCTCAAATTTTTTCTCTGCTAAGGCATGAAAAACAGTAAAATAATCATTTTCATCAATTTCAGACAAAGCTGATTTGACATTATAAGTAGAAATATTTCTATACTTAAGCTCTCTAACAATTCTTGTTTTCCCCCATTTTTTAATATTAAATTTACCTCTAGCATAGGCTTTAGCAAAACGTTCTTCGTTTAAAAAATTGTGCTTTAATAAATGTAATATTATTTCTTCTTTTACTAAATTAATCAGGTTCATTTCGAACAACTTACCTTCTACCTCTTTATGACAACGCTCTTGGTAAGCACAGTAATTTTCCATTTTCTTAATGGCTTCTTTAACCGTATAGGTTTTATTCTTTTTATTCATCTCTAACAAATATAAACGTTTCAATCCAAATTATAGATTTGTATTTTGTCACAAAAGCTTAAAAGGGGGCGTAATAGACAAAAAGTAGGCTAATAATCTCTGTAAGCATTATATTTGTTGACTTAACATCAAATCAAAGGTTTTGAATAAAAAAAGTGTTTTTATTGTAGTAGTACAATAACAAAG
>Ga0256834_1000478_pt1 | contig 28746 bp, 29 predicted proteins | sample 4281140metaG_FD_190536 | JGI IMG/M metagenome (GOLD analysis project Ga0256834, IMG submission 190536) | Hydrothermal vent microbial communities from East Pacific Rise, Pacific Ocean - 4281-140 | ecosystem: Environmental > Aquatic > Marine > Hydrothermal vents | place: Pacific Ocean: East...
AGAGTTTGTAAATCCATATAATTCTTCATTATTGGTATAAGACCTATGTTCAGGAAATTGCATTTGTAAATATTCAATTTTTGTTGATAAATTATCACTCAAAGCATATTCCACGCCTCCACCAAACACCCAGCCTGTATGAATATTATCATTATAAGTGTTTTGGGTAGCATCATTATCACCAAGAATTATTTCATTGGTCTGCATAAATGCCGCACCAGCAGTTCCATAGACCAGTAAATTATCAAAACTATAACCAACACGAGGGCGTAAAGTGCCCCATAGACCGCCATATTTACTCTTCCAAATATGTCCGTCCCACATGTCTAATTTATCAGGCGCTTGAAAGTTCATCATTCCTAAATCACCCTCAATACCAACAACAATATTATTGTTCATCTGATAATTGTAACCTGCAGAAATAGATGCCAAATATCCATTAGGACTGATAGTTTCAATGCTCGGGTGATCATCACCAGCACGATCATAAAAAGTGCTAGAATTACCCCAACCGCCACCAATGCTTGTGCCAAAATAAAATCCTGACCAGCGCTGGCTTAGGCTTTGGGCTGAAAACATACTATTAACATCAAATATGTTTTTTTCCGAAGAATTATATTCTCCTGCTTGCGCTCCCGACACTGCTAGAATAAACGGTAAGGTAATAGAGGTTAAGCCTAACAACCCCTTTTTTATTCCTTTTTTTATCGAAAAAGAAAAATGTTTGTTTTTTAAGAACCCCCCACAGCTCAGATTAGATATATTTTTATAAAAATTAGCCAATTTAGTCCTCCTAAAAGTAAACATTGATTAAAAATAAATTTAAGTTCTGCAAATCAATACCAGTTACAGAACTATGATTATTCCAATCAAAAGAAGGTCTAGGATTGTTCTCTTTGTGATGTTTTGTGGTTTTCTTTGTGAGGGTTTTTTGTTGTGATTGTGCGGATTGTTTGTCTTTTTTGTGCTTTCTCTCTTGCGGTAAAGTCTTTTAATCTAGGATATTTTCATAGATTACTACTTAATGTCATGCCGTTGCAGCTTTTTGGCGTGAGAAGAAAAATGCCGGCATCCATTATACTCATAGATAAGCACAATCTAATATTGTTCTCATTGCTGAAACATCTAGAAAATCGCTATCTATGATATAATTTGATAGCGCAAATGGATGCCGTTTTCCAACGGCATGACGGCGGAGTATTATATGGTATTAGTGAAATATTGTGGCAACTAATCAATCTATCCTAACACAAGTTTAGATACCTAATAGTGCTTTCGGTGCTCACTAACTTTGAAACGCACCATATATGGCTTTGAGCGAAGGTCGTTTATTAAATTCCAGAAAATTTCTTTTATATAATCATCTTTTATGCTGTCTGGGCATTCATAGCGCTGAAAAAATTCACCGTTTTCCCAATATGATTTATTTGATTTTTCATAAGACGGCTGCAGATATTCATGGATTGCCCATAATATATTATTCAAAAACTCTGCAATCATGCTACTATGATAATTAAACATTTGATCATGGAATTGCTCAGAAAATTCTTCCATTGCAAGTAAAACCTGATTTAGTTTTATTTTGACTCCACTTTTTTCAAAAATTTCTTTTATTGTCTTTGCCTGTCTAGTGAGAGCCTGCGGATTGTGTTTTACGATATTCCCACAAATGCAAATATATTCATTACGTGTGATTTTTAATTCTACTTCCTGATTGATAGATGGAAACCATAGTTTTCTTGTTTCATCAAAAAGCTCCCAATTTATTTTTTGGTTTAACCACTCTTGAAATGATTCAACGGCTTGCTTTAGTGGTTGTGTATTAGGGTTATATTTAGGATTATTGATAATTACTTGAAGTGCGCTAAGGCATTTCTTTTTGTCAAGTATGGGCGTGCTCAGAAAATCAACTAAAATGATATTGAAATATTTCTGATGTATAGATGTTTCGAACCTTATCTCTGAATGAGGGTCATTATGATATAGAGTAATTACTTCATGATTAACCATAGAGCCAATAGAATCCATTACTGCTTTAAGAACCAGAATCTCTTTTTCATCATCATTATACATTTTGCAGGTCATAAACATATTTCATTGTGCTATTATAGTCCGCCTACGTTGCTTTGCAACTACGGTGCGACAGCCTATCTCTAACTCGTTCAACTCGACAAGCCATTGGCTTGCCGAACCGACCCGCTGCGCCAGCGCCTGCGCGGCGAGAGCTCAAAGAGCGTAGGGGGTAGTGGAGCCAGCATGCACCGCCCACAGCAGGTTTACCGCGAGGACGGGCAAAAGCATAAAGACCCGTATGGCGGAACCACGAACGAAGTGAGTGGTGGAGCCAGACGGGATCGAACCGACGACCTCTTCGCTGCCAGCGAAGCGCTCTCCCAGCTGAGCTATGGCCCCATAAAACCCCAAATATGTTTAGGGTAAGTTGTTGCTTAAACTAAAGTAAGCCTCATTAAGTTTCATCACCAGTATCAATTGACACGCCTAGATCTATTTTAGCGTCCTCGTCATCTTCTTCTAAAAAAGTATCTTGCTGGTCGGCATTGACGCTATCATCAACTTCTACATCATCAACGTCGGGAATTTCTTCACCAGCATTTTCTTCTTCTTCTGCATCATCAAGTGAAATAATTTCTGGTGCATCGCTATCGCTAGATAGTTCACCCTCATCTTTTACTTTATCAGCTACTTTTTCTTTAACTGGTTTGGGTGCTGGTGCTTCTGAAGCAACAGTAAATTTTTCGCCACATTTAGGGCAAATAATGGGGTCTTTGTTTAGATCGTAAAATTTAACATCGCACTCTTGGCATTGGCGCTTAATTCCTCTTTCAGTTTTTCCCATTTCATTCCCTATCTTAATAATTAATTTCTTAACTAGCATATGCCTATTGGCAAATTTGGATTTATCCTAAAAATATAAACAAATCACTGCTTTGTTAATTCGGATAAATGCATTTTGGCTTTAATGTCAAATCTAAAATATATTTTTTTGCAGATTTTATATTATTATAGTATTTCCACTTTCTTTCATGCTATATAAAATACTTTGTTTTTACCATCTTGAAGCATATCTTTGGAACATATTTTTATGAATATTTCAAACTCAAAATTACAACCAGTAATAGCTATAGCAAATAAATCTGCGCTATTAGGAGAGGTTATTTTACCAGGTGATAAATCTATTTCCCATCGGGCGCTAATGTTTGGTGCTATTGCCCTTGGCACAACAAAGGTCACTGGCCTGCTTGAGGGTGAAGACGTGCTAGCAACTGCCAATGCTATGGGTGCGCTTGGTGCGAAAATTACTAAAATTGATAATATTTATCATATTGAGGGGGTTGGCGATAAAGGTCTTAGCAAAAGCCAAGAAACAATAGATTTTGGCAATGCTGGCACTGGGGTGCGATTATGTATGGGGCTGGTTAGCGCTTATGATTTTAGTACTAAATTTAGCGGCGATGCTTCCCTTAGTTCAAGGCCAATGGGGCGAGTGCTTGATCCGCTTAAAGCTATTGGGGTTGAGATTTTAGAAGATAATGAGGGCAAATTACCAATTACTATTCGTGGTGCAAAACAACTTGAGCCAATAAATTATCAAGTGCCAATGGCTTCAGCGCAAGTTAAATCGGCCGTTTTATTGGCTGGCCTAAATTCAAAACATAAAACCATAGTAATAGAAAAAATTAAAACCCGAGATCATACAGAAAAAATGTTGCAAGGCTTTGGCGCAAAGCTAAGCATGAAAAATGGTGAAGATGGCGCAATAATAATTGAGATGGAAGCTAATCCAAAACTGATTGCACAAGATATTACTGTTCCCGGAGATCCAAGTTCCGCGGCCTTCGCTATTGTTGCAGCTAGCATTATTCCAAATTCTGATGTTTTAATAAAAAACACTCTAATGAACCCAACTCGGGCTGGCTTGATAAAAACACTGCTAGAAATGGATGCAAATATTGAAATATTAAATTCACATGTTTCTGGTGGCGAAGAAATTGCAGATGTTAGAGTGCGATATGCAAAACTTAAAGGCGTAGAAGTGCCAGCAAAGCGTGCGCCATCAATGATAGATGAATATCCAATATTAGCGGTTGCAGCAGCTTTTGCAAAAGGCACAACAAAAATGCTTGGCGTTGGTGAAATGCGAGTAAAAGAAACCGATAGATTAGATTTAATGGCCAAAGGGCTTAAGGCAAATGGCATTGATTTAGTTGAGGGGAAGGATTTCTTATATATTAAGGGTGCAAGCGAAATTGAGGGCGGTGCAAGTATAAAAACTCACCTTGATCATCGTATTGCCATGACATTTTTAGTATTAGGAATGGCAACAAAAAACCCTATAGAAATAGATGATGCTAGTGTTATTGATACGTCTTATCCAAGTTTTATTGCAGATTTTACGGCGCTTGGCGCAAGTTTTGAGGTTTTGGAGCAATTATGATTATTGCGATTGATGGCCCCGCAGCGTCGGGCAAGGGAACTATTGCTAAAGGCCTAGCCAAGCATTATGGGCTACCTCATTTAGATACGGGTCTATTATATCGAGCGATTGGGCAGGCGATGCAGGATCAACTAGATGAAAAAGATTTTGAGCAAAAAGCAATAAAAATTGCGCATAATTTAGATAAATCTCAACTTGATGCTAAAAAACTCGGAACGCCTGAAATAGCCCTTGCAGCCGCAAAAATAGCCAAAATTGAGGAAGTTCGAGAGGCTTTACGCCAATATCAGCGTAATTTTGCTCAACAAAAGGGTGGCGCAGTGCTTGATGGGCGTGATATTGGCACTCGTATATGCCCAAATGCTGATGTTAAATTATTCATTACGGCTGATGCTAAAATCCGTGCTAATAGACGTTATTTAGAGTTATTATCCAAAGGCTTACAGGCAGATGAGAGCGAAATATTGCGCCAAATCATCATGCGAGATGAGAGCGATAGAAATAATCCAAGCGGAAATTTTTATGAAGCGAAAGATTCGCACTTGCTAGATAGTTCTAAATTAGATATAGAAACATCACTTCGCAAAGCCATTGCGATTGTTGATAATGAAATGGCCAAATAGGGCAGAAAATAATTATTTAATTTATTTTCAAAACCAACCCCTAAATAAGCTGTTTATAAAGGCAATATCTAACTCTTTGGCTCATCGAAAAAATCACCAAAAATCTCTTAGCCATTTTGCGCTGGGTCGTTTTGATTTCAATTTGATTTTCAAAACGCAACCCATAAAATCGGCTAATATTTTTGGCTTTTAATTTAACCAGCCCAGCGCACGATTGATGGAGTTATATATTTTGACACAACTAGATGTGACACAAGAAGATTTTGAAGCCCTTTTAATGGATTCATTCGTTGATAATGAACCAATGGAAGGTGCTGTTGTTAAGGGACGTATTGTAACTATTGAAAACGATTTGGCAATTATTGATGTAGGATTAAAAACTGAGGGGCGTGTTCCGCTTAAAGAATTTGGTGCTGCTGGCACTGATGGTTCTTTGCAAATTGGCTCAGAAGTTGAAGTTTATATTGATCGCATTGAAAATGCGGCAGGTGAAGCAGTGCTTAGCCGTGAAAAAGCACGTCGTGAGGAAAGCTGGTTAAATCTTGAAAAACTTAGCGAAGCTGGTGAAAGAGTAAACGGCAAAATCTTTAATCAAGTAAAGGGTGGTTTCACCGTTGATCTTGATGGAGCGATTGCTTTTCTTCCACGCTCTCAAGTTGATATTCGTCCAATTCGTGACATTGCGCCACTGATGAATGTTGAGCAGCCATTTATGATACTTAAAATGGACAAAAGGCGTGGTAATATTGTTGTTTCTCGCCGAGCAATCCTTGAAGAGAGCCGTGCTGAGCAACGTACTGAAATTGTGCAAAAGCTTGAAGAAGGTCAAACTGTTGAAGGTGTTGTTAAAAACATCACTGATTATGGTGCGTTTATTGATCTTGGTGGCATTGATGGACTATTACACGTGACCGATATTGCATGGCGTCGTGTAAATAACCCAGGTGAAGTTTTAACTATTGGCGAAACAATCAAAGTTAAAATTATCCGTGTTAATCAAGAAACCCATCGTATTTCACTAGGCATGAAGCAGCTTGAAGCTAATCCTTGGGAATCGATTGATTCTAAATTCCCACTTGAGGGTAAATTTACTGGCCGTGTAACAAATATCACCGATTATGGTGCATTTGTTGAACTTGAACCGGGAATTGAAGGGCTTATTCATATTTCTGAAATGAGCTGGACTAAAAAGAACGTTCACCCGGGTAAAATTGTTTCTACCTCGCAAGAAGTTGAAATTATGATTTTGGAAGTTGATCCTGAGCGTCGCCGTATTTCACTTGGTCTTAAACAATGTATTGATAATCCTTGGAATAGCTTTGCTGATAAATTCCCTATTGATTCTATTGTTGAGGGTGAAGTTAAAAACAAAACCGAATTTGGTCTATTTATCGGCCTTGAAGGTGAAGTTGATGGCATGGTGCATCTTTCAGATCTTGATTGGCAGCGACAAGGCGAAGAAGTTCTTGAAGATTATAATCGAGGTGATGTGGTTAAAGCTAAAGTGCTTGATGTTGATATTGCTAAAGAGCGAATTTCGCTTGGCATTAAACAGTTAGTTTCAGATGCAACGGCAGAACAAGCACAAAGTAGCGGCATTAGAAAAGGCGCGATTGTTACTGGTACAGTTAAGAGCATAAATGATGGTGGCATCGAGGTAACTATTGCTGATAGCGATATTGTTGCCTTTATTCGCCGTAATGATCTTTCTCGTGATCGTGCTGATCAACGTCCAGATCGTTTTGCGGTTGGTGACAAGCTAGATGCACGTGTAACCCAGTTCGATAAGAAAACTGGTCGCACTGTTCTTTCAATTAAAGCTCTAGAAATTGCTGAAGAAAAAGAAGCAGTAGCACAATATGGCAGCTCTGATTCAGGTGCATCACTTGGTGATATTCTTGGAGCAGCTCTTAAAGACAAAAAAGAAGATTAGGTTTTTCCTAAGTCGCTAAGGCTAGCGCCAGCGAGCCTAAAGCTCGCTATACTGAGAAAATAAATACTAAAACCCGCGTTTCAAAAGAAGTGCGGGTTTTGTTTTATGCGCCTTGCGCCAATTAACTGATTTCTTCTTCCCCCCTCCTTGCGAGGAGGGATTGAGGGTGGGGGTTAGGGAAAAATGAGGCTAAAAGACTTTATATGTAACCAAAACCCTACAAAAACCCCTCTATCACTTCTTTCAACTTACATAAATCTTGCTCTCTTGAAAGCGAATGATCGCCATCGGGTATAAGAGTATAATTTACCTCATCTTGCGTTAAATGCGCCATTAATTTTAGTGAATGAGATATTGGAACAGCTTGGTCTTGCCCGCCCTGTAAAATATGCACAGGGCAATTTGTTATGATTGATCCAGCACCAAATAATAAATGTTTTTCACCATCATCAATAAGTTTTTTGGTAATAATATAAGGCTCATCATAATCTGATGGTTGCTCGATAAACCCATTATTTTCTAATTCTAATAATTGTTGCTTAGAAAATAAATCTGTCATGAGGTCTTTACTCATATCAATAGCTGGGGCGATTAAAATAATTGCTTTAATCCGTTTTTTTGCTTTTTCATCTAGTGCCCTATTTAATAATAATGCCAACCAGCCACCCATAGATGAGCCAATAATAATTTGCTCTCCATTTGTTTTAGCAAAAACTGCCTTTGCCTCCTCAAGCCAATGAGAAATAGTGCCATCAATAAATTTACCACCCGATTGCCCATGCCCCGAATAATCAAAGCGAGTAACTTCTAAATTAAACTCTTGCCCCAAATCATCAAGCATAAGTGCTTTTGATCCCATCATATCTGACTTAAAACCACCAAGCCAAAACAAACCATTATTAGTTTCAATAGCCCCCTGCCTTTGCAAAACAGCAATTTCACGCCTACATTTATGTTTTTCAACGGTAAAATTCAGCTGTTGTAGGCTCATATTAGTCCCTCGTTAAAAAATATTAGATAAATCGCACTTAACAAACAATATTATGATTGACTTTATAGACTTGCGATATAAATTTAGCCATTATAAAGATATATAATTAACTCGTTTAAAAAAATAAGGAAATTTAATTATTCGCCGACCAATGAAACCAACGCCACCGCAAAAGGGTGGCCCCCCATCAAATGAAGATATTACTTCATCTCAAGTTCAACTTATAGATGAAACTGGAGAAAATCGCGGAACAGTTAGCACAAGTGAAGCTATGGAAATGGCACGTGAAGCAGGGCTTGACCTTGTAGCTATTTCACCGAATGCTAAACCGCCAGTTTGTAAAATCTTAGATTTGGGCAAATATAAATACCAAGCCCAAAAGAAAGCAGCTGAAGCTCGCAAAAGACAAAAAATCATTGACGTTAAAGAGATTAAATTGCGCCCCAATATTGATACTCATGATTATGACGTTAAAATGCGCTCGGTAAAAAAATTCCTTGAAGATGGCGATAAGGTGAAAATCACCATGCGCTTTAGAGGTCGTGAAATGGCGCACCAAGAGTTGGGCTTAAACCTATTGCTAAAAGTACGTGATGAAATGGAGCCAATTTCAAAGGTTGAAAGCACTCCACGATCTGAGGGTCGTCAAATGGTTATGGTGCTTTCGTCTAATATATAACTGTTGCTGGTGAGGTTGCGCTGATATTAGGGAGCGTACTTTCCCTGCATTGGCGGGGAGACTTCTCTTTATTCTTGTCGCCCCCGTGTCAAGCACGGGGCAGGCTGTTGGTCGCTTTGCTCCCGTCCCCGACACCCCCGCCGTTTTTTCTTTTTCCAAACAGTACGCAGGGCTGCCCGTCCCCGCTTGTCCGCCGTAGCTTTAGCGTAGGTGGAACACTCCCGCCTTCCTCTTATGCTTGTCGCCGTTGGTCGCTTACGCTCCCGACCCCGACACCCCCGCCGTTTTTTCCTTACCTACTTTTATTCTTGTTGTATTGACAAAATCGCATAAAACATAAAAACTCAAACTGCCTTCTTCTGGGGCGCTCAAGCGAATCGTTTGTCAAAACGAAGGCGCGCATCTCCAGCCTAATTATTAAAGGGTTTGTGATGTTAGAGAAAACACTATCAAAAAATAGCTGGAAAATTGAATTTTTTGCTACAATGAAATTGGCGTGGCCTTTAATTATTGCGCAATTAGCTGGCATATTATTATTCACCACCGACGTTATTATGATGGGCTGGCTTGGAGCGAAATATTTAGCAGCTGGTACGCTAGCAACTGCCATTTTACACCCTTTATTTATTGGCTCAATCGGTATTGTATCGGCAACTTCGCCACTTATTGCGCAAGCGATTGGTGCAAAAAGAATAAGAGATGTGCGGCGCATTGTGCGGCAAGGATTTTGGGTTGCATTTGTACTTACTCTAATAATCACGCCAATATTTTTTAATGCTGAAAAAATATTTTTATTATTGGGGCAAGATCCACAAATTAGCGCAATGGCGCAAACCTATATGTATTTTGCCGCAGGGGTTGCGCTACCGGGTTTAATGTTTATTTCTTTACGCTCGCTATTGCATGTAAGAGGGGCCGCAGTTGCAGTTCTTATTATCACTGTTTTTGGCATATTTGTTAATGCGCTTGGTAATTATGCCCTAATGTTTGGCAATTTTGGCTTCCCAAGATTAGAGCTAGCTGGCGCAGGTATCTCTACAACTTTTGTAAATTTGGTAATGTTTGTGCTAATTCTTGCCTATGTGCTTATCCATAAACGCTTTAGGCGCTTCAATGTGCTTTATCGCTTGTTCAAGCCCGATTGGGAAAGATTTATTGAACTTTTTAAATTAGGCACGCCCATTGGCCTAACAATAATGTCTGAAATTGGCATGTTCTCTGTTGCAGTTATTATGATGGGCTGGCTTGGCACAAATGAAGTTGCCGCTCATGCAGTAGCACTACAATGTGCAGCCATTGCCTTTATGATCCCTTTAGGATTATCGCAAGCAACCATTGTTAGAGTTGGGCTTTTTGCTGGCGCTAATAATGTTTTAGGTATAAAGCGAGCGGGCTGGATATCATTTATCATTGCTATGATGTTTATGTCTTTTAGCGCTTTAGTGTTTATTCTTATCCCAGACAGATTGGTATATTTATTTTTAGATCCCAAAAACCTTGAAAATACTAGTGTAATTTTATTAGCTATTTCATTTTTGGGAATTGCCGCTTTATTTCAATTTGTTGATGGGGCGCAAGTTATAATGGCGTCAGCTCTTCGTGGCCTTAGCGATACATTTATACCAATGATTCTATCGTTCATTGGCTATTGGGTGATTGGAATTGGAATTGCTTATTATGCAGCATTTAATCTTGAAATGCGTGGTGTTGGTGTGTGGCTTGGCTTGGCAGCAGGATTAGGGTTTGTTGCCATTGTGCTAAGCATTCGTTTTATAATGCGAGAACGATTGGGTCTGCTTAAAATTAAATAACTTAAGCTAATAAATTACCAATTCCCTGAAAAACAATCCAAGCGCCAACTGAAATAACTATTGCAGAAAATATATAATTTAGGCCATTGGTGCTTTTTCCAAGCAATTTGCCTGCACCAATGCCAACTAAGCCGCCTAAAAACCCACCAAAAATAAAAAACCCTGCAATGCCCCAATCAACCAAACCTGAAATTGCATAATTTGTGGCGGTAGTTGCGCCAAATGCTGCAACTGCAACTAAAGAAGTTCCCATTGCATAACGAAGCGGCATTCCTGTTGCTAACATTAGACCCGGAACAATTAAAAATCCGCCGCCTATGCCAAAAAATCCAGCTAATAGACCAACGCCAAAGCCTATTGGAACAAGCCTTAATAATAGATGTTTGGCGCTTTCTTTGGTTAAAGACACATCTTTATTGCCGGTACTTGCCTGTCTAAAAAACATTAATATGCCAATGACAATCATTAATAAACCAAACAGAAATAATAATTTTTGGCCATCTATGGTTTTGGCAATGGAAGACCCTGCAAACGCCCCAAAAACCCCCGATATAGCAAAAAACATTACGCAACGCCATTTAACAAAACCTGCTCTCCAGTGGGGAATGAGGTTAATAAGGGCGGTTAGTGAAACTGCAAGCGCTGCTGTTCCTAATGCCTGATGAGTTGAAGATATTCCAACCACATAAATCAATAATGGCACAGCTAAAATTGAGCCACCACCACCAACTAAGGCTAGGATAAAGCCAACTATTGAGCCAGAAAGAATTGATAGTAAATTTGGATCGCTAAACATAGGAGTGAATTTTCAAAATTATTCTGGGGTACAATAAAGATGATGCAGCGTGATAATCAGCTCTTTGATACGCTCATCTGCAAGGCGATAATAAAGCATTTGCCCCTCTCGTCGAAAAGCAATAATCCCCTCATCCCGCATTTTGGCCAAATGTTGGCTCATTGCAGATTGAGAAAGACCAGCGATACCAATTAGTGAGCCAGCAGGGACTTCGCCATGTTCAACAATTTTGCAAAGCAATAAAAGCCGCTTGTCATTTCCTATCGCTTTAAGAATAGCACTAACCTTATGAGCGCTAAGCTCAAGCTGTTTCATATCATCAATATTAAGTTCAATATTTTGCAATTTTCATAGCCTATTTAATTTTTATGTTGCAATATTAGAAAAATCTAATATATAGGTCAAGGAAAATATTATTTATTTGAAAGAAGATTATGAAAACAAACAAACCTATCATTGAGGCGTTCTTTGATGAGGCCACAAATACTATCTCTTATTTGGTTGCTGATGAAATAACCAACAAGGCAATGGTGATTGATCCTGTGCTTGATTATGATCAAGCTAGCGGTGAAGTTGACACCCTATCAGTTGAAAACATTCTAAGCGTCGCAAAACAAAAGAATTACGATATTATCTATGTGGTTGAAACTCATGCCCATGCAGATCACCTCTCTGGCGCACCTTATATTAAGGCAAAGACTGGCGCTAAAATTGGCATTGGCGAACATATCAATCAAGTGCAAAAGATCTTTAGACCTGTTTTTAATGATACAGAGCTAAAAACTGATGGCTCAGATTTTGATATGCTTTTGGGGAATGGCGAAATTGTCAAGCTTGGAGAGTTAGAGATAGAAATTCTTTTCACCCCCGGTCACACACCTGCGGATATTAGTCTTAAAGTTGGCGATAATATTTTTGTTGGCGATAGTTTATTCATGCCAGATTATGGCACTGCTCGTGCTGATTTTCCGGGTGGTGATGCCAATAAACTATATGCTTCAATTCAAAAATTATTATCATATCCAGATGAAACACGGCTTTTCATGTGCCATGATTATTTACCAAAAGATCGTGATGTCTATGCATGGGAAAGCACTGTTAAAGAGCAAAAAGAAAATATTCATCTCAAAGCAACTAATAATAAAGAAGAATTTGTTGCTATGCGAGAAAAGCGAGATGCAACTCTTGCCGCTCCAAGACTTCTATTGCCTTCAATTCAGGTAAATATTCGTGCTGGAAATTTCCCAAAAGCTGAGCAAAATGGCGTTCATTATTTAAAAGTGCCAGTTAAAGCCAAGAAAAATCAATCTCAAATTATAAGTTAAGAAAGAAATAAAATGTCACTTACTAATATTATGAATATGCTCACTGGCGGCTCAAACGCTGTTGAAAATATCTCTGCCTCCTCTGCGGTGCAATTTCATGGAGATAAGGATACTATCTTTATTGATGTGAGATCACATGGCGAAGTACAAATGTCTGGCACAATTAAAGGGGCGCTTGTTGTTCCGCTTAACGAGTTAAATGCGCACGCAAAACCTGATGGCTCTGGTAAATTTCCTGCAGCTAACGAAAATAAGCGTATTATTTTGGTTTGTGCTTCTGGTGCTCGCTCTGGCTCTGCCGCCCGTCAACTTGCTGGCATGGGTTATGAAAATGCCGCCAATCTTTCTGGTGGCATTGGCGCTTGGCACCGTGCTGGCGGCGCAATGGGTCGATAAAACAATTAGAATTAAGCTCGTATATTTCCTCCTTTTTTACGAGCGAAAATGCGGGCCGCATCAAAAAAAGGTGCGGCTCGTATATTATTCTTGCATAAATTTTAATCTAGCTTTATAGAGGCTAGGTTAATCGGACGATCTGGCTAAAGGCATGCCATGTTTGTCTAAAAAGCTATTATTTATTTAAGGAAAGCAAAATGCCAAAAATGAAAACTAAGTCAGGCGCAAAAAAGCGTTTTAAGCTGACTGCTTCGGGCAAGGTAAAAGCTGGTCCTGCTGGCAAACGCCACCGCCTAATGAGCCATAATTCAAAATATATTCGTCAAAACCGTGGTACAGATATTTTATGCGATGCCGATGCGCGCACCGTCAAAAAATATATGCCATACGGCTAACTCTAACGCTTTTGAAAGGAGACTAATATGTCCCGAGTTAAAAGAGGCGTTACAGCACACGCCCGTCATAAAAAAGTTATAAAAGCTGCAACAGGCTATTATGGTCGTCGCAAAAACACCATTCGTGTTGCAAAACAAGCAGTTGAAAAAGCTGGTCAATATGCATATCGTGATCGTCGTATTAGAAAACGTAATTTCCGTGCGCTTTGGATACAACGTATTAATGCAGCCGCTCGCATTCATGGTCTAACTTATGCTCGATTTATCGACGGCCTTAGCAAAGCTGAGGTCGCAGTTGATCGCAAGGTACTAGCTGATCTTGCAGTGCGTGAGCCAGAAGCATTTGGAGTTCTGGTAAGCAAAGCAAAAGCCGCACTTGGCTATCTTGAAGGCGTAGAAAAAACTACTCATTCTCGCATTTTTGCTTAAATCAACTTTCCCTTGCTTGTTAAGGTCAAATTTTACCTTGCGTATTCTTAATTGAGTGCGCAAGGTTTTCTTTTAGGTAAACATTACCAAAAACGTAGGTATAAAAATGTCAGATATAAGTCTTGAACAATTAGGCGAACAGGTTCTTAGCGATATAAAAGCTGTTAAAGATAAAAATGCGCTTGAGCAATTACGAGTTGGCACACTTGGTAAAAAAGGCTCTGTTTCGGCTTTATTGTCAACATTGGGTAAAATGAGCCCTGATGAGCGCAAAATTATGGGGCCTAAAATAAATGCGCTTAAGCAACAGGTCGCCAAAGAAATTGAAACACGCCAAAATGAGCTTAGGGCAATAGAGCTTGAATTGCGCTTAAAAAGCGAAAAAATTGATATTTCACTACCATTGCAACCTGCCCCAACTAGCACTGGTCGTATTCACCCTGTAAGCCAAGTGATTGATGAAATATCGGCGGTTTTTTCTGGCATGGGGTTTTCTATTGCCGAAGGGCCTGACATTGAATCTGATGAGTTAAATTTCACTGCTCTTAATTTCCCCCCCGATCACCCAGCACGTGAAATGCACGATACGTTCTTTTTTGAGCCAGATGAAAATGGTGAGCGTAAATTATTACGCACCCATACATCTCCAGTGCAAATTCGCACTATGAAAAGCCAAGAGCCACCAATTAGGGTGATTATGCCGGGTCGCACCTATCGTTGTGATAGCGATCAAACCCACACGCCAATGTTTCATCAAGTTGAGGGCTTAGTTATTGATAAAAGCACGCATATTGGGCATTTACGTTGGGTATTAGAAGAATTCCTAAAGAGCTTTTTTGAAGTTGATAATATTAAAACCCGTTTTCGCCCCTCGTTCTTTCCCTTTACCGAGCCTTCAATGGAAGTTGATGTGCAGTGCGATCGCTCGGGTGGTGAAATGAAAATTGGGCAAGGCTCGGACTGGCTAGAAATCTTGGGTTGCGGCATGGTGCATCCTAATGTGTTGCGCAATGCTGGGCTTGACCCCGATGTCTATCAAGGTTTCGCCTTTGGTATGGGAATTGATCGTTTGGCAATGCTTAAATATGGCATGGCGGATTTACGGGCGTTTTTTGATGCTGATGTGCGCTGGATGGAGCATTATGGCTTTCGCCCGCTTGATATGCCGACCTTGTTTGGGGGGTTGAGTTCGTGATGTTGGCTCTTTTGTCTTTTGCCCCCACCCCAGCCCTCCCTGCGAGGGGGAGGGAGCTTTCTTTGCGCTCTTTGCCAGCAATAGATACTCACCGTCATTCCGTTGAAAAACGGAATCCAGTGATGCTAGTGGCGAATATATTGGCTAGTGTTTTACAATGGGCTAAACAATCAACGAATAAAAATAGTTCTAGTTTCAAACATTCGTATAATCTTATAGGTATAATAGATTCCGACTTTCGTCGGAATGACGACGGAGGAAACAGCTGGCATACTGGATTACTTCGTCGCTTTGCTCCTCGCAATGACGATAGAACAACCACTACCACAACAGGCACAATAATATGAAATTCACAATAAACTGGCTCAAAACCCACTTAGACACAAAAGCAAGTAACGAGGAAATCATAGATACTCTTACCATGATTGGTCTAGAGGTTGAGGAAGTGACCGACCAAGCAAAGATACTTGAAAATTTCACCATTGCCAAAGTAATTGAAGCAAAAAAACACCCTAATGCTGATAAATTACAAGTTCTTTTGGTTGACGATGGCAAGGGGGGCGAGCCGATAAAAGTTGTGTGTGGTGCGCCAAATGCCAAAACGGGCATGATGGGGGTTTTTGCTAGTACTGGCACTTATATTCCGGGGGCGGATTTTACCTTAAAAAAGGGCAATATTCGTGGTGAGCAAAGCAATGGCATGATGTGTTCTGAAAAAGAATTGCTGCTTTCTGATGATCATGAGGGCATTATTGAATTGCTAAATGATGCGCCGCTTGGTGTTAAATATGTTGATTATGTAAAAATGGATGATGTGATGATAGACGTTGCCATTACCCCAAATCGTGGCGATTGTGCTTCGGTTTTTGGTATTGCACGAGATATTTCTGCTACAGGACTTGGTAATCTTAAAGATGAGCCAATAAAGGCAATTCCTGCCAGTGCGGGTGAAACTACTATTCCGATTGAATTGCGCTTTGAGGATAAAGAAAACCCAGCCTGCCCACTTTTTGCAGGGCGGTTAATTAAAAACATCAAGAATGTTAGCTCGCCTAACTGGCTACAACAGCGCCTTCGTGATATTGGTTTGCGCCCAATAAATGCGCTGGTCGACATAACAAATTTCATCACCTATGATAGAGGTCGCCCGCTGCATGTTTTTGATGCTGATAAAATTGCTGGCACGCTTCATGCTCGTATGGGCAAAAATGGCGAAAAGCTAGAAGCACTAGATAATAAGAGCTATGATATTGATGAAACTATGTGCGTTATTGCCGATGATAGCGGTACTATTGGGCTTGGTGGTATTATGGGCGGTATCTCTACATCTAGTGATGAAAACACCACAAATGTTTTGCTTGAATGTGCGTGGTTTGATCCGATAAATATTGCAAAAACTGGTCGTAAAACTGGCATTAATTCTGACGCTCGTTATCGGTTTGAGCGCTATGTTGACCCAAGTTCAACTCGTGATGGAATTGAATTAGCTACCAAGTTAATTTTAGAAATTTGCGGTGGTGAGGCTTGTGAAATTAAAGTTATTGGTGAAAAAAATCCAAAAGAGAGAATTATTAATTTTCCACTTGCAGAAATAGAGCGCCTAACGGGGTTAAAAGTCTCATATGCTGAAATAAAGGTCATTCTTACAAGGCTTGGTTTTTGGCTTTCTGGCTCAGGTGAAATAGTGAAAATTGCGGTGCCGACATGGCGACCTGATATTGAGCAAAAGGCGGATATTGTTGAAGAAGTAATGCGAATAGTTGGGGTTGATAAAATCCCTGTTGAGCCTTTACCCGCACTAAGTGGCGTGGCTAAAAAAATGCTCACTCCTTCACAAAATAATCGCCGCCTTGCAAGGCGAGCGCTGGCAACTCGTGGGTTAAAAGAAGCAATTACCTATTCTTTTATATCCCAACAGGATGCAAAATTATTTGGCGGTGGAGATAAATCATTGCGTCTAGCAAATGCCATTGCAAATGACATGAGCGATATGCGTCCCTCGCTTTTGCCCTCGCTTTTACGTGCTGCTTCTCGCAATATAAATCGTGGGTTTTCTGATGGTGCTATATTTGAAGTTGGACAGGTATTTTTAGATGATAGCGAAAATGGTCAAAAAAATTATGCCTCTGCCATTCGTTATGGTAGCGCAAAGATAAATGGCGCTGGCCGTCATTGGCAAAGCAAGGCTGAAAAATTAGATTTTTACGATATAAAAGCAGATTTGGCGGCAATGTTTGATGTTTTGGGACAAGATATTGAAAAGGCGCAAATTATTGCAGAACCTGCTATTTGGGCGCATCCGGGGCGCTCTGCTAAAGTGCAATTAGGGCCAAAAAATATCTTAGGGCATTTTGGTGAAATTCACCCAAGCATTTTAGCAAAATTTGATCTTGAAGGGCCTCTTGTAGCATTTGAAGCGAATTTAGATGCGCTACCAAAACCTCGTAAAAAAGCTACCAAAAGTAAGCCGCCAATATCTCTTTCTGATCTGATGGCGCTAAAACGTGATTTTGCCTTTGTTGTTGATAAGGATATTGCTGGTGCTGATATAATAAAGGCTGCGAAAAACGCAAATAAAGCAATGATTTCTCAGGTAAATATTTTTGATGTTTTTGAGGGTGGTAATCTTGAAAAAAATAAAAAATCAATCGCTATTGAAGTTATTATTCAGCCAAAAGATAAAACGCTAACAGATGAAGAGATTGAGACCATCTCAGCGGCAATAATTAAGGCGGTTGAAAAAGCAACTGCTGGAATTCTTAGGGGCTAGAATAGAGTTTTTGGAAGCTAGAATAAAATTTGTTGCTGGTAAAAATTATACTTTCGCTTTATAGCAAAGTAAAATATTTCTAAAGGACAGGACATGACTTATAAAGTTGCCATTGTTGGTGCTAGTGGAAATGTTGGGCAAGAAATGCTCAATATTTTAGCCGAGCGTAATTTCCCAGCCTCTGAGGTTATTCCCTTGGCTTCTTCTCGATCAATAGGGCGTGAAGTTTCTTATGGTGATAAAGTCCTTAAATGTCAGGTACTAGATAATTTTGATTTTAGCGGGGTTGATTTTTGCCTTATGTCGGCAGGCTCTGATATTGCCAAAAAATGGGCTGATAGATTAGGCGCAATGGGAATTATTGTTATCGATAATTCTAGCGCATTTCGCTATGATTCTAACGTGCCGCTTATTGTGCCTGAAGTTAATGGCGTTGAGCTTGAAATCTATATGTCAAAGAAGAATAGACGCAATATTATTGCCAATCCAAATTGCTCAACGGCGCAATTAGTTGTGGCACTAAAGCCATTGCACGATGCAGCAACTATTAAGCGCATTGTTGTTGCAACCTATCAATCAGTATCGGGCGCTGGCAAAGATGCAATCGACGAATTGTGGTCACAAACAAAGGGTATTTTTGTAAATGACAAGCCAGAACCTAGTTTGTTTCCAAGCCAAATAGCTTTTAATGTTATTCCGCATATTGATGTGTTTATGGAAGATGGATACACAAAGGAAGAATGGAAAATTTTGGCTGAAACCAAAAAAATTCTTGATCCAAAAATTAAAGTAAGTGCAACGGCAGTACGTGTTCCTGTGTTTGTTGGGCATGGTGAGGCGGTAAATATGGAATTTGAAAATCCTATTAGCGCTAATGAAGCAACAGAATTATTGCGCAATGCTCCTGGAATTATGGTGATAGATAAGAGAGAAGCAGGCGGTTATATCACCCCGATTGATTGCGCTGGGGAAGATGCAGTTTTTGTCTCTCGAATTCGAGAAGATATTTCAGTTGAAAATGGAATTTCCATGTGGGTTGTCAGCGATAATCTAAGAAAAGGTGCGGCCCTTAACACCATTCAAATTGCGGAAAACCTAATTGAGCGCAATTTAATGAGTAAAGCAATTTAGTGCCGTTTCGCCACATATTGCTAGCTATTTTTGTGGTTGCTCTTTGGGGCTTTAATTTTGTGATAATAAAAATCAGTGTCAGCGAAATGCCGCCATTTCTTGCGGCAGCTGTGCGGTTTTTTATGGCAGCTTTCCCTATTATCTTATTCATTAAGCCACCAAGAGATGAAAATGGGAAAGTGCCATGGGCAATAATAATTGGCTTTGGCCTTAGTTTTGTATTTGGGCTTTATGTGCTTCTAAATTTTGCGCTTTATATTGGAATGCCAGCAGGGGTTGGTTCTTTAGTTTTGCAGGTGCAGGCGTTTTTTACCATGCTTATAGCCTTTTTTATGCTTAAAGAGCGCCCTCTAACCACTCAAATTATTGGAGCAATAATTGCATTTTTAGGCATTGGAATTATTGGTTATTATCGTTGGGAGGGGGCAAATCTATTTCCGCTAATCCTAACAATATTAGCCGCCATTGCTTGGGCATTTGGCAATATATTTGCAAAAATGGCAGGGAAAGTAGATCCAATAGCGCTTGCTGTGTGGGGCATTGCTATTGGTGCAATACCGCTTTTTGCAATTTCATTTATGGTTGAGGGGGTTGATGAATTAGTTAAGTTCATTGTTCAGCCAGATTGGAGATTAATCGGCATATTATTATTTTCTGCCTATCCAGCTACCCTATTTGGGGTTGCTATATGGAATTGGCTATTGAGCAAATACCCAACCTCAAGCGTTGCACCATTTTCTTTATTAGTGCCAATTACTGGTCTAGTATTTGGCTATTTATTACTTGGTGAAAACATTGCTATGCTTGAAATGTTTGGTGGGACACTGGTTATTTTTGGGCTTGGCGTAAGCATAATAAAACGCCGCTAATCTACTTAAACTCTAATCTATTTGGCTTTGCTAATTATTTGGTTTTTTATATCTATTAAATCTTCGCTTTTTAGTAATGCAATTTTTAGCGATAATATATTACTTAATTCTGTGGCCTCTGGCGTAAGGCCTGCCGTATTAATAGTAATTTTAGGATTAGAAATTTCAGCCAAACGTTGCAATTCTTCGGCCTCGTCCCAAATGACATTAAAATATGTAATCATGCGTTGTAGCAAAAACCATGTCGGTTTGCCCTTTTTACCATGCTCTAATGCTGAAAGATATGCACTTGATATATTTAAGCCTTTAGCCATTTCTTTTAGTGAAATATTGCGCTTAGCTCGCATTTCTCGCAATTTTGCTCCTAATGGTGTCATTTATGCTTGCCTTTCATATATCTCACGCACCGTTTCGTAATTAGCATGACGAGCTAAAGCCGCTCTATGCTAATTACTGGTGCTCCGATGGGGCGTCGCATTAGCGACGGCGAGCCCAAAGCTCGCTATACTGGAAAATAGAGTATAAGAATATACTCCATGTTGCCCGTCCCCGCCTGTCCGCCGAAGCCTTGGCGTAGGCGGAACACACCCCGCCTCTTTTATTCTTGCCGCCGTTGGTCGCTTGCGCTCCCGTCCCCGGCACCCCCGCCATTATTCTTTTTCCATGCTGGCGCTGTTGTTCTTGTGCTATTGCTCGCTTCTCTCATTTTCCCATTATCCCGCTGCTACCTCTCAAGCGAACATAAAATGCTCCCTCGCCACCGTGTTTTCTGGTTGAAGCCTGCCACGCTAAAACCATTTCATTTAATGGGTTTGAATTAAGCCATAAAGGTAACATCGATCGCAAAACTCCAAACCCTGTTTTGCTCTTTCCCTTGCCAGTTATAATTAGCAATGTTCTTGCCCCACGCTTAAAGCGTGAAGCTACAAAATTAATAAGCGCTCTATGTGCTTCATCTTGGCTCATTGAGTGTAAATCTAACGTGCCTTGAATTGGCAAATGCGAGCGCTCTATTCGCCTTAATAGGTTTGGCTCAATATTAGTGTTTTGTTTTTTTATTTGTTTAGCGGGTGAATAAGAGGGCACGCTATATTTTCGTTGGAGGCTATTGATTTTTGGAGGACTGTTGATTTTTGCATGAAAACTAGCAGAGGCTTCTTCTAAGCTTTGCCTTTTCTTTACTTCTTTTGGTTTTGCTTCTACTATTTTTGACGCACTAAGCGGATTAATTGTTAATGTAACCTTCTCCCAAAGATGCCAATCCTCAATATTTGGATATTTAGTTTTTTGATAATTATTATCTTTTGGGCTTAGGGTTTTTCGCATTTAATTTCATTACAGATTAATCTAATTGATCAGTTGCAACTAATTTCCAATTTGGATCATTTGCCTTAGTATTTCTTGCAAAAGTCCAAATATCAGCAATATTTGCTACTTGATCACCATTACCTTCAATTAAATTACCATCACCATCACGGGTTGCAGAAACTACTTCTGCAAAAAATCGAATAGTTACATTAGCTATATTATCTTCAAGTTTAGCGTTCGCAAATTCAACTTTTGGCAAACCAATAAAGGTAAAATCTACCTTATGTCCTGCTTGCTCTCGTTGTTTGATTGCTGCTTGAAAACCCTCGTAAACATCTTTTTCAAGTAAAGCCTTTAAGGTTTTTTTATCCCCTTGAGCAAAAGCTGTGACTATCATCTCATAAGCTGATTTTGCTCCACCAATAAACGATGCAGGAGTAAAGCTTGCATCTACTTTATTAATCTCTGTTAGCCCTAATGCTAAATCTTCATCATTTTTAGCAAATTTCTTTATTTCACTTAATAATTGTTTTTGCGCTTTTTCATCTTGCACTTTTTCATCTTGTTGTTGCAATTTGCTTTTAGTGCTCTTTGATGGATGAAGAACAACTACATTTTCATCATTATTATTTTCTTGATTTTCTTGTTCTTGTTCAGAAACTCTAGTTGAAGGGGGACGCTCTGTTCCCGTGCGTGTGCCCAAAACTGAGCGTAAACGCAATAATACTAAAATCGCTACGCCGATAAAAATAAGGGTTGGAATATCCATAAATTCATTCATTTTATATTTTTCCTAAAATTGCTAAGCTCAAAAGCTAGCGAAAAGCATGTTATCAACCTATATATAAGCAAATATTAGTTAGAAGCTAGTTTATTTGCTTAAAATTGATTAATTATTACATAAATGAAAGGAAATTAAGTTGGCACGTATCTTATTTATCGTTTTTTTGCTTGTACCGCTTATTGAAATAGTGATTTTTATAGGTTTTGGACAGGCTTTTGGTCTTTGGCCTACATTATTAGGTATTGTAGCAACTGCGCTTATCGGATCATTTATCATTCGCATACAAGGCCTATCGCTTTTTGAGAAAATACGCCAAACAACTGCAAGTGGCGCATTACCTGCTAAGCAATTAGCTGAAGCTATGATGGTAGCAATAGCAGGAGCTTTTTTATTAACCCCAGGATATTTTACTGATTTTCTAGGGTTTTTATTATTAGTCCCAATGATACGATCATTCATTTATCAACAAATAAAATCTCGCTTTTCTATCGTTGCTCAATCTCATACCCAATCAGGATTTAACAATGAAAATGATGATAGTGATAATATTATTGATCTAGATGATAAGGATTGGCGAAAATAGATATATTTGAAAAAATATTATTGTCCCCTAAGCACAAAAGTGCTAGCTCAAGTTAATTAATTTAATTTACGTATTTCATTTTTCATTATTTAGGAAATCTCATGGCTAAAAAGAAAACTCCCGCTAAAAGCGCTAGCAAAAATACTAAAGACAACAAATCAAGTGCAAAAACTAGTAAAGCTCCGACTAACGAAGCACCAGCTAGTATAAAAGCTGCGCCAGTTATTGGCCTATTAACTCAATATGTTAGTGATTTATCATTTGAAAGCCCTGATGCACCAGAATCAATAATTTCTGGCTCTGGCACACCGCAAATTTCTATTTCAATTAATAATCAAGTTAAAAAACGTGATGACGGCTCATTCATCGTTGAGTTAGCTCTAAATGCTAAAGCTGAGAGAGATAATAAAATATTGTTTAATGTTGAGCTTTCATATTGTGGTGTATTTAACATTCAAAATGTGCCTGACGCCCAATTAGCTCCCGTTTTAATGATTGAATGCCCCCGCCTATTATTCCCATTTGCAAGACAAATATTAGCGCAAGTTACACAATCTGGCGGGTTCCCACCAATTATGATGGAACCTGTTGATTTTGCAGCTATTTATCGCCAAAACATAGAAACAATGGCAAAGCAGACAGCTGAAAAAAAACCTAATTAAATTTGCTTTTATATATCTCACGCTAGTTCGCTTTGCTCACGCTCCGATGGGGCGTCGCATTAGCGACGGCGAGCCCAAAGCTCGCTGTTCTGATAGATAGAGTTAAGCATGGTCTCACGGCTTTCTTTATTCTTGCCGCCGTTGGTCGCTTTGCTCCCGTCCCCAGCACCCCTGCCGTTTATTCTTTTCCCATGCTCACATTGCTAATGATTTTTTGCGTTCACCACCCTACGCTCTTCGAGCTTCGGGAGGCACGCACCGCTTGGGCTTTCTTTCTGCTCACGCCGCTTGGGCTTTTTCCTATGCGTTCACGCCACGCAGGCTTTTCCGCTTACGCCGCTTGGGCTAGTAATTTATTTTGAATATAGTTTTGTCCATAGGGTGTTTTCACCCATATTTTTTATTAATTCATTATGCGCTTGTTCTTCTTGCTTACTTACTCTGTCTTCAAGCCTATTTGTACGAGTAAGATCTATTGTTTTTTGATTTATTTCTTTTGTTTGAGGTTCTTCAGAAATATTTTCACTAAGCGATAGAGCAACTTGGCGACCGCCTATTAATTCTAGATATATTTCAGCTAAAATTTGCGAATCAAGTAGCGCTCCGTGTAATGTTCTATGCGAATTATTAACCCCATAATGTTTACAAAGCGCATCAAGGCTTACTCTTGCTCCCGGATGGATTTTTCTTGCTAATAAAACCGTATCTACGATTTTGTTTTTTATGGGCTGTATATTTATTTTTTTTAATTCAAAATTTAAAAACCCCATATCAAAAGGCGCATTATGAATAATTAATGGCGCATCATCTATGAAACTAAGAAAATCGGTAGCAATATCATGAAAAAGCGGTTTATCCGCTAAAAATTCTTCTGATAGCCCATGTACGCTAAACGCCCCATCAGGCATGTCTCGCTCTGGGTTTATATAGGTTTGAAAGTCTTTGCCGCTTGGTATGTGATTGATTAATTCAATACAGCCAATTTCAACTATCCTATCGCCATTAGTGGCCTTAAAGCCTGTTGTTTCTGTATCAAGTACAATTTCACGTAACATTATTTATCCAATTAATTTTGCTATAATATTTTTTACTTCTCTTTTGCTTTGCCTGAGAGATTTTGAAGTATCTATGATAAAATCCGCTCTTAGGATTTTATCTTGCTGGCTCATTTGATTTGCTAAGATAATATCTAATTTTTGTTCATTCATACCATCTCTTTGTAGTGCCCTTTGACGCAATATTTCTTCTGGGCAGGTTGTTATTAGAGCATAATCAAACGCAATATTACTATTAGTTTCAAAAAGCAGTGGGATTTCAATTACAATTAGTTTTTCATTGTTTTCTTTGCATTTCTGAATAAATTCATTTTGTTTTTGACGCACTAATGGATGAATGGTTTTCTCTAATTCACCTAATAGGCTTGGAGTTTTTACTAAAAGCTTACTTAAGGTTTTTCGATCTACTTTATTATTTTTTATGGCACTTGGGAAAAGCTTTTTTAAGGGAGCAACCGCTTCTTTTTGATATAATTCATGCACAATTTCATCAGATGAAATTGTGACAATATTTTCTTGCTTAAACATGCCAAGCACCGTTGATTTACCTGTGGCTATTGATCCTGTCAGCGCTAAGATCAGCATGGTTTTTCACCCAAGGCACTAAGCAAATGATTTCTTAAATCATTATCTATTTCAGGTTTTACACCAAACCATTTTTCAAAACCAAACGCTGCTTGAAATAATAACATACCTAACCCATCAACGGTTTTTAACCTTATGTTTTTTGCATCAATTAATAGAGGGGTATTTAGAGGAGTATAAACAATATCATTTATTATTGCGCTTTTAGGTAGATTGTCTAATGCTAGATTTTCAAACTTTGTGTCATTCATGCCAATAGAGCTGGTATTTACTACAAGATCTGCCTTTGGTGCTAAATTATTAAATTCATCTAGTGAATGTGCCCTGATTTTCACTTCTTCATAGCTTACAAGTTTCATTTGTTTAGATAAAGAAATTGCTCTGTCTTTTGTTCTATTAAGAATATGAATATGAGAAAATTTACGTCGCATTAAAGCATAAATAATGGCACGCGACGCCCCACCTGCACCCAAAATAATCGCATGTTTTTGCTCAGCATTTTTATCCCAATTAAGCGCTTCTCTATCCAAATTTTCTAAAAAACCAATCCAATCACTATTAGCACCAAAAACTTTATTGTCTTTTAGCACCAGAGTATTAATTGCCCCAATTTCTTTAACCTCTTGGCTTATTTCATCACAAAGAGAAAATATATTTTCTTTATGGGGAATGGTTACATTGCCGCCAATAAATTCCCCTGTCTGTAATTTTTGAAAAAACGAGGGTAATTCATTGGCGGAAATATTAACTGCCTTGTAACTTCCTGAAATATTATATTTTTTTAGCCAAAATTGATGTAATTTAGGGGATAGAGAGTGAGAAACCGGATCTCCAATTACAAATGCTTGATGATTATTTTGCACTATATTTCGGCTTTTTGTTGTTTGATTTTACTTATTCACATGAATATACATTTTTGAATTAAATTTGTTAATAAAGCTAGTGAAATTCATAAGTGCGCAGAGTTATTCAATTTTTCAAAAATTTTATTCACATATAAGTTTTGTGAATGAAGAAAATATCTGCATTGTTAATTATGGGAATAAGACAGAAATGTTTTTTAAGACTATGCTAATTTGTTAACAGTGTTTTCCCAATATTTTAATTTAGGTTTATTTGTTAAGTCTTTATTAACCATTAAATTTATTTATTTATTAACGTTTTTACTAAATAGTTTTCTAATTATAATTTACTTATTAGTTTTTTTATAAAAATTTCATTTATCCTTGTAAAAATACTTAATATTTAATAATCCCCAAAACCCACAGATATAATAATAATAATATAAATATACTTCTATATATTATTATAAATATTGTTTGTTTTTTGTCAGAATTTATTTAAAAATGCAAATATGAACAAACAGAATAAATTAAAGGGTTGTCCCAAATAAAACAAAAAATATAAGACCTTTAAAAACTTAAAATTAGAAGACTTGAAGTTTTATTCGTTTAAGCCTATATAGCTATTCTTCTTTGATATTTCCTATATCTTTATATTCCCCATTCTTTAAATTATTTATCTTTGGAATTTTTATGAGCGAAAACATGAAATTAAGCGAGCTTAAGGCTAAAAACCCTGCGCAATTATTATCTTTTGCTGAAAAGGTTGAAGTTGAAAATGCTTCAACTTTACGTAAGCAAGAATTAATGTTTGCAATATTAAAGCAACTTGCAGAACAAGATATTGAAATTATTGGTGATGGAGTAATTGAAATATTATCAGATGGGTTTGGTTTTTTAAGATCACAAGATGCTAATTATTTACCAGGTCCCGATGATATTTATGTATCTCCTTCACAAATAAAACGCTTTGCGCTTAGAACTGGGGATACGATTGAGGGTCAAATTAGATCCCCTCGTGAGGGTGAGCGTTATTTTGCGCTATTAAAACTTATTTCAATTAATTTTGAAGATCCAGAATCAGCTCGCCATAAAATAAATTTTGATAATTTAACGCCCCTTTATCCAGATGAACGTTTTAAAATGGAAATTATTGATCCTAAATTAAAGGATATTAGTTCAAGAGTTATTGATCTTGTTGCACCACTTGGAAAAGGGCAACGTGGGCTTATTGTTGCGCCACCGAGAACTGGTAAAACCGTTCTCTTACAAAATATTGCTAAATCTATCGCCGCAAATCACCCTGAATGTTATTTAATTGTTTTATTAATTGATGAACGCCCTGAAGAAGTTACTGATATGAAGCGCTCAGTTCAGGGGGAAGTTATTTCATCAACTTTTGATGAACCAGCTTCACGTCACGTGCAAGTTGCTGAAATGGTTATAGAAAAAGCCAAAAGATTAGTTGAACATAAAAGAGATGTGGTGATTTTACTTGATTCGATCACTCGTTTAGGTCGTGCGTATAATACGGTTGTTCCAAGTTCTGGTAAAGTTCTTACTGGCGGTGTTGATGCTAATGCCTTGCAGCGCCCAAAGAGATTTTTTGGTGCTGCTAGAAATATTGAGGATGGGGGATCATTAACTATTATCTCAACTGCATTGATTGATACTGGTTCTCGCATGGATGAGGTTATTTTTGAAGAATTTAAGGGTACTGGTAACTCAGAAATTATTCTTGATCGTAAAGTTGCTGATAAACGAGTATTTCCTGCGATTGATGTTGCTAAATCTGGCACTCGTAAGGAAGAATTATTAGTTGATAAGGATACGCTTAAAAAGATGTATGTATTGCGCCGTATTCTTAGTCCCATGGGAACTATTGATGCAATGGAGTTTTTACTGGATAAATTACGTCAGACAGAAACTAACGAGGATTTCTTTAATTCCATGAATACTTAGCTACATGAATATCTAGTATATTCATAGCTAGTAAATTTAGTTAGAAATGACATGGCACAGATAGATACAATAGTTGCACTTTCAAGCGGCTCTTTGCCTTCAGGAGTGGCGATTATTCGTATTTCTGGCTCACGGGTCAGGGATATAGCTAACAAGCTTATTAATGGATTACCACAAGCCAGAACATTGACATTAAGATATATCAAGCACGAGCAAAAGATTATTGATCAGGCATTAGTTGCCCATTTTGCCGCACCCTATTCATTTACAGGTCACGATTGTCTTGAATTTCATGTACATGGCTCAAAAGCTGTGGTGCAAAAACTATTAGATATTTTGCTAAGTTTTGAAAATGTTAGATTAGCTGAGGCTGGTGAATTTACTAGGCAAGCGTTTGAAAATGGTAAGATCGATTTAGTTAAGGCTGAAGGTCTTGCTGATTTACTTGATAGTGAAACCGAAAACCAAAGAGTTCAGGCTTTAGCACGAGCAGGTGGCGAAATTTCTAATAAAATTGAGTTATGGCGCCAACAATTATTATCTCTTAGAGCGAGTTTAGAGGCATATCTTGATTTTTCTGATGAGGAAGATGTTTTAGAAATATTGCCAAAATCATTTATTGATGAATTGCAGCAGTTAAGTGAAGATTTTGCGCAGGCAATGAAGAATTTTGAGCAGGGCCGTATAATTCGTGATGGATTTCGTGTTGCGATTGCTGGTCCAGTAAATGCTGGAAAATCTAGCCTTATCAATAGGTTAGTTAAGTCTGATCTGGCTATAGTTAGTGAAGAAGCTGGCACTACACGTGACATTCGTGAAGTTGAGATGGATATTGATGGGAATTTAGTGATTTTTATTGATATGGCAGGATTGAGAGAAACATCTTCTATTGCAGAGATTGAGGGTATTAGACGGGCTAGAGAAGAAATTTTACAGGCTGATGTTTTATTGTGGCTAAATCCATTTGATAGAGAGGACAATCCTAAAGCACCAGATATTGCGCCAACTACTATTTCTATTGGAACAAAATCTGACCTAGGCAAGCATAAAGGTGATTTTACTCTTAATATCTCTGCTAAATCTGGCGAAGGAATAGAACAGTTAATTGAATTAATTAGGCAACAAATCCTATTAAAAACCCCTATCAGTGGCGACAGTATAATTTT
>Ga0256834_1000479_pt1 | contig 28731 bp, 33 predicted proteins | sample 4281140metaG_FD_190536 | JGI IMG/M metagenome (GOLD analysis project Ga0256834, IMG submission 190536) | Hydrothermal vent microbial communities from East Pacific Rise, Pacific Ocean - 4281-140 | ecosystem: Environmental > Aquatic > Marine > Hydrothermal vents | place: Pacific Ocean: East...
GGAAGAAGGTAATCCAGCTCGACGGGTGAAGGAAATGGTCCTCAACAGGTATCGAGAGAACGTTAAGGGCTACCTTGAGGCGATAGTTAAACCCCTCGCAAAGGCCGGACTGACGCCGAACGCGGTAACTGTGATAGGCCTCCTCATAAGCCTCCTCGCGGCCTACCTCTACTACCTCCGCGAGCCGAGGCTGGCCGCTCTAACGCTCCTCATAGGCTCGCTCGTCGATGCCCTCGACGGAACGCTGGCGAGGCTGACCGGAAAGACGAGTCGCTTTGGAGCCTTCCTCGACTCGACCTTCGACAGGATAAGCGACGGTGCGGTGCTCTTTGGAATAGCGCTTGGAAGCCTCGCCGATTGGCGCGTTGTCTTCCTGACGTTCATGGGGAGCTACCTCGTCAGCTACGAGCGTTGCAGGGCCGAGCTGGCCGGCTCAGGAAAGCTCGCGGTGGGCATTGCCGAAAGGGCCGAGAGGCTGATAATCCTGATGGTTTTCTCGTTCCTCGGAATCGAGTACGTCAAATACGGCGTCTACATCGTCGGAATACTCGCGTGGATAACCGTCGTCCAGAGGTTTTACGCCGCCTACCAGAGGCTGAAGTGAAGAAGAGGGGAATGACGAGAATTTCGCTACCCGAGGTTTCGATGAGGAACCCTGCCGTTACCGACCCCTCATTTTTCCATCAGGCCCTTCACGATTTCAACGACGTCGCCGAGTTTCGAAACGACGAAGTCGCAGTTGCCCCAAAGTTCTCTCTTCTCGCCCTTCGGGTCGAGGAGGACGCTGAGCATTCCAACGGTCTTGGCCCCAACGCAGTCCTTCCTTGGATTGTCGCCGACGTAGAGGGCCTCCTCCGGCTTTACACCCGCCTTTTCAAGGGCCAGCTGGAAGGGCCTCGGGTGGGGCTTGAAGTAGCCGGCTTCCTCGCTGGTGGTTATCGAATCGAAGAGGTCGTAGATTCCGAGTGCTTTTAGGTGGCTCTCGATGTAGTCGTTGTCCGAGTCGGTTATGATTCCCACGTGGAGGCCGAGCGACTTGAGGGCCTTAATAGTCTCGACGGCATCCGGGAAGAGTTCACCGTATTTGGCGTGCATCTCGAGGCTGATTTCCCAGAATTCCTCGGGAACCGGGAAGCCGTATTTTTCAGCGACGCGCCTTAAAGCTTCCGTATCGACCTCACGGATTTTCCTCGCTTCCTTGCCTGCCAGTTCGCTGAAGAGCTTCGAGCTCTCCTCCTCGTAGGCCCTCCAGACTTCCTCGGCGTCAAGGTCGGCGTTCGCCCTCCTGAGGACCTCGCGGATTATGTTGAGGTGCGTCACGTTTTCTCCCTCTTTGGTTATGAGCGTCCCGACGAAGTCGAAGAATACCGCCCTCATTCCCACCACCGGTTTAGGTTCTCGGCCGGCGTTAAAACGCTTCCCGCCGGGGAGACGAATCTCTGCCGAAAATCTTTCGACAACTTGGAGTTATGACAGAAAAAGTTGAGAAAGGCTTTTATCCAGGGACGAGTTCCTATGGCCGGGGTGAGGAAAATCGAGGCGATACTCCTCGTCTGGGGTGTCAGGGACGAGGTTCTGGAGCAGATACCCGTGGAGGGCTTCTGGCTCTACGGGGAGTACGACTTCATAGCCAAGGTGGACTTCGCGAGCGAGAGGGAGATGGAGGAGTTTGAAAAGGCCCTGAGGAAGCTAATCAACGGAAACACCTTCAAGCTCATGCCCGTGAGACTCTCGGCGGTTAAGAGGGAAGCCAACGGGAAAGAGACGATAGCGCTCCTCGAGAGCGTTAAAGCTTCGGCCCCATGATTCCCCTCTTCTTCAGCTCCTCGTAGGCCCTTCTCAGCGCGTCCCTTATAAGGTAGCGCTTGTTCAGGCCGCCGAGCCTGTAGGCGGCTTTCCTAAGGCTTCCGGTTTTGAGGAAAAGCTCTATTAACTTTCTGTCCTCCTCTGGAAGGTCGAGGTATTTCAGGGCCTTCTCGGCTATCTCGACCGGCAGGTTGCCCTCGTAGGCGTAGTCCGAGCTCATAACCGGTTTGTCAAACTTCTCCACGAGGCGGAAGACTATAACGTGGGCCTTGGAGTCGTCGTTTACGTACTTGTAGTGCTCCTTCAAAGCCCTAATCAGCTCCTCCCTGCTGGGAAAGCCGTCTAAGAAAGCATCCTCGTCGGTAAGCTCCCTCACAGTTTTGCTCTCCACCCTCTCGATTACAGCCTTTCCGAGGGCGTAGCCGCCGGCGTGGATTAGAACCGTGTCGCCTTCCCTGAGGTTCGGCTTCCTGCCCAGCCTGACGGTCGCCCTCTTCTTCCCCTTCAGTATCGCGTCGGCGTACTTCCCATCGAACTCGAGGTGCTTCATCGCCCCTCACCGATGAGCTTGAACTTTATGGCTATGACACCGTAGCGGTTCTCCTTCCACTTGGGGTAGAGGTTGTGGAACCTCTTAACGGCTCTCTCGAAGCTCGGCTCGTCGGGAAAGATTCTCTTTATCGGCTCCTGCCGGAGAACCTGCCGGAAGGTCTCGTAGCGCTTGACCTCGGTAACAACGGCCGGAATCGAGTCGTTGAAGATGAGCTTGTCCCCGGGCTGAATCTTCCTGAGCTGAGGGTAGGCAACGCGAACCTCTATCCTCTTCTCCCCGGACTTTATGAAGTCGAGGTATTCATCGCGAACGAACAGACGGTAAACCCTCATCTTCGCCCCCGGAAAAAGTTTCGGGGAAACTTTTAAATCCTTTGGAGAAGAAACCCTTACAGGTGTGAACGATGATGAGGCGAGGTCAGACGGCGATAGAGTACCTGTTCATGCTCATGGCCGTGCTATTCCTTGTCCTGATAGCCTTCAGAACGATAAGCAACTCCATGCAGAGCTTGAACACAGCGGTCAACAACTACGTTGACACAGTAAGGAAACAGCTCCTCGAGAACGTGTGAGGTGAAATCATGGAAACCGTCCCCCTTCTCGTGGGGTTAGCTATGGGTTTGGTGACCTCTTACACCGATTTGAAAACCGGTTTTATATTCGACAACCACGTTTCCCTGACCCTCGTTCTTTTGGGGAAAATCCTCGGCTGGGAGGAGGAAGAGGAGGAGCTTTCACTCCCCAGGTGGGTCGAGAAGATACCAATCCCGGCCGTCGAGATTGGGGTGATATACTACGCATACAGGGGACTCAGCGAGGGGAGCGCCTTAACTGCCCTCTCAGGGATTATAGGCCTGCTCGTTGGACTGCTCCTCGGTCTCATGCTGTTCTACATAGGGGCCTGGGCGAGCGGCGACGCGCTAATCCTCGCCGGCTTCTCAGCTTTGCTACCGTATCCGCCGGACACGGCAAAGGTCGTTGCTCCCTACTACACCCACTATCCCCTCTATCCCGTTGCGATATTCCTCAACGGTCTCATAGCGGTTTTTCCTTTCATATTCATATACTCCATAGCCCTCATTCTTCTGAGAAAGAGGTTCTCGGAGCTTAGGGCTATCTTCGTCTCGGGAACGAGGCTGACTGCGGAGCTGACACTCTGGATTATAGCGGCCGTTGGAATCAGGGTCATCCTCGAGCTGAAGGCAGGACTTACGGTAAGCTCCGTCCTGTGGTGGATAGCCACGATAGCTCTCGTGGCGCTCTTCGGCAAGTTCAGAAAGCTGGGAGACGTTGCGGGCATTGTCCTCCTCGCTTATCTGCTCTACCTTCAGCCGGCCGAGACCGCGATAGCGGTTCTGAAGCTGTTCACGTTCCTCTACGCCTTCAAGGTGTTCCTGGCACTCGTCAAGTTCATAAGGCGGGAAGTTCTTGTGGAGGAGGTGCCGGTTGAGGAGCTGAGGGAGTGGGATATACTGGGAGAAACCATCTTCGAGAAGGACGGAGAAATCGGGCGCGACAGAACCGACCCCTTTGAGAGGTTCAAAGCGGCGCTCCTCAGCGGAGACCTCTCAACATTAAAGCCGGATTACGGGAGGATTATCGCGTCACCAACGGCGGAGGGACTCACGAAGAAGCAGATTGAAGAGCTCAAACGGCTCGTTGAGGAGGGGAAGCTGAAGAACCACTTTCTCAGGAAGAAGGCGATGCCCTTCGCCCCGGCCATTTTCCTCGGCTTCCTGATAAGCTACTTCATCGGCGACCTGTTCTGGCTCCTCGAGCTCAAGCTGATGGGCCTTTAAAGTTTTAAGGCCTTCCTCCAATTTTCCACCGGCCCGGCGCCCGCCCTCCCTGGGGAATCGTGAACCGGGGGTTCCGGTCGGGCCGACAGGGGGATGACGAGCTTTTGCTTTGCCGAGCGGTGAGGAGCACGCCCTTCACCGACCCCCTATCAGTCCCTCGACTATCTCCCTGACTTCCCTCAGGCTCTCGACGACGTGGTCCCCTTCGACTCCCTCGTGCGGGTTTATCGCTATCGCCACGTCTGCCTCGCGGAACATGCTGAGGTCGTTGAAGCCATCTCCAACGGCCACCGTCAGCTCTGGCTTAAGCTCCTCCTTGAGCCTTCTGAGTATCGCGCCCTTTCCCTCGAAGTCAACCCTCGGAATGACGCCGGCAACTTTTCCGTCCTCAAAGATTAGCTCGTTGGCAAAAACGTAGTCCACCTTAAGCTCCCTCGCGACCCTTCCAGCTAAACACATCAGCCCGCTCGAGAGGAGGGCTATTTTGAAGCCGTTCTCGCGCAGGAAGTCCATCAGCTCAAAGGCGTAGTCGTTGTATTCAACCGAGTCCGCCCACTCGAGGATTTCCTCCTTTTTCCTGCCGAGCCAGAGTGAAGCGTCTAACTCGGCCCACTTCGCGTAGTCTATCTTTCCGGCGAAGAAAAGCTCCGCGTATTCCTTTCCCTTCTCCCACGTGCCGAATTTCTTGTGAAGCTCGACCCAGCTTGAGCGCGCCTTTACGAGGGTCCCCTCAACGTCGAACGCGATAAGCCTCATTCAATCACCGGGTTATAAAGAGGGGTTGAACTTAAAAGCCTACTCCCTCCAACCGTATTCCCCGATTAGGGGCACGAAGACAACGCCCCCGTGGTTCCTCACCTTAATCGAGCCGTCTTCGAGCTTGATAACCTCAAGCAAATCCTGCCAGAGGTGGTAGCTTCCGACGGGGATTATGAGCTTCCCTCCGGGCTTGAGCTGTTCGATTAAAGGCTTCGGTATGTCCGGCGCTCCAGCGGTTACGATAATCCTGTCGTAGGGAGCCTTCGGCGGGAAGCCGAGCGTCCCGTCGCCGGGAATCACGTGGACGTTTTTTACGCCGGCGCGCTCCAGATTTCGCCTCGCGAACTCGACCAGCTCGGGAATCCTTTCGATGGTGTAGACATCGGTTTTAACCAGTTCGGAGATTAAAGCCGCGTTCCACCCGCTTCCCGTTCCTATTTCGAGGACGTTCATGCCCGGTTTGAGTTCGGCCAGCTCGAGCATTATCGCGACCATGTGGGGAGCGCTTACCGTCTGCCCGGCTGGAATCGGCAGCGGCTCGTCGAGGTGGGCGTACTTCCGGTACTTCTCCTCCACGAAGAGGTATCGGGGATACTTTAGAAAGGCCCGTTTAACAGCTTCGCTCCTTATGATTCCCTGCCTCACGAGGTTCTCAACCGTTCTCCTCCAAAGCTCGTCGAGGTTCATCTCAAACCCCAAGTGAAGGTTTGGGATAGGTAAATAAAAGGGTCACGACGACCTGGCCTCGAACCAGGCCAGTGCAACTATTATCAAAACACCAAGCACCAGTCCAATTCCGAGCCAGAGGGCCTTCGTCTTGAAGGGAACGTAGGGAACGCTTGTAGTCGTCGTTGAAGTCACGGTTCTGTAAGAGGTGTGCGTTTCGGTGAAGGACTTGGTAACGGTGAGCGTCGAGTTTATCCTCTCCGTTACTGTTGACACCGTCGACGTAAACGTTGGTGAAGGCTCCCGCTCCTGAGTGGGTGGGACGACTTCGACGGCGACCTTCGTCTCGTTAACGACCCCGGGTATAGATGACACCCTCACATCGAACACCTTTTCCCCGGAGGTGTACGGAACGACCGTCAGGGTAACGGTGGACGTTTCGTTCGGCTCTATCGAGAGGGGAACAACTACGGTGCTCCCGCTTGCAAAGACCCTTCCGTTTATGGCTACGGCAACGCCGCTGGGAACGCCGATTGTCAGGTTTAGGGGGAACAGGCCGGAGCTGAGGCTCCTGACGGCGACGGTCAGGTTGAAAGGTCTGTACAAACTAACGTTGCCGGGAGCGTAGGCCGAGAGGGAATACGCGAGGGACGTCGGCCTCACATGGGAGACCACTTCACCGGAGGAGAACTTTAGCAGGGTGTAGCCGCCGCAGGCAAGCTCGTAGGGGGCGGCCGCTATGACCCTAACCTCACCCAGGGTAACGTTGCCCGATTCAAGGGGCATAAGCTCAACCTTAAACTCAGCCTCCCCACCCGGTTCAAGCCTTTTGATGAAGAAAGTTCTGCTGGAGAGCACCCTAACGCTCTTGGAAGGCTCAAAAACAACGGTCACGTTCGAGAGCGCAACGTTACCGTCGTTGAGGACCCTTACGGTTCCATCGACAACCCTGTATTGCGTGGCGTTCGTAATGCGGAGGAACACCTTGACGTTCGCGAGCTTGCCGATGCTCGGAACGGCACTCTGGTTTATGAAAGCGGCGAAGCGAACCGTTCCGTTGGGATAGAGGGAGAGAGGAATCACCGTAATGCCCCCGTGGTAGAAGCTCGAGCTGACGTTTGAAACAACGATGTTGCCCGAAGCAACTGGAACCTGACAGGGGTTGAGGAGGGATACGTGAACACTGCTTCCCAGGTGGTAGTCATACCTAAAAATGTAGGGTCCGAGGGGAGTTGTCTGGTTGGGGGACAGTTCAAAGACCCTGTCCGGCACTATCGAGGCGTTGAAGCTGACGCCGAGGAAGTGAACGAGAACCTTGGTGTAGTTGAGACCGACCAGCTCCTCAACTTTAACGTCAAATGGACCAACCCGCGTCTCGTTGCCAACGGGTATTCCGATTGTCTCGTTTTCAAACCTGAAGAACACCCTTTCGATGAAGCCCGAACTCGCGTTCTCGACGCTGGCGGAAGTGAACGTTATTGTATAGCCGGCAAAGGACACGCTCCCGTTTAGTTTGAGGTAGCCGTCGTAGACGGTCCCGTAACCGCTCATGTTGAAGACGAGGTTGTGGAACTTAAAGGAGGAGGTAAACGTTCTGCTCTCGTTTCCGTAGGAGACCTCAACTTCAACGCCCTTCTCGCCAACCGAGAGGACCGTCAGCCTGTAGGGACCGAGCGTCAGATTGTCTCCGGGAAATACGTAGGGAAGGGAGGAAACAATGTACACGAGGGTCTTCTCGCCGGTGAACGCCCGCAGGTACGTGAGGTTAAGCCATGATTCCTCAGCAAGTCCCCCAAGGTTGACGACCTCCATCGAACCGTTAACGTCGAGCAGTAGGGAACCGTTCGCGATTGAGATGTCCTCAAAGGTTACCGTTGAGTTGTTCAGACCCAGCTCGGAGGGAACGTAGAGGTAACCCGAGAACGCTGATGCCCCGACGAGAGGCAGTGTCATAAGGAAGAGCAACAGGACTGCCTTAGTCCTCATCAGACCACCCCCAGGAGGTACGCTACAAGCTCCGTCGTGCCCCCTCCCCCAAGGTTCATCATCTTCGCCATGAGGCTCTGTCCAAGGTACATTCCGGCCGCGAATATCCAGACGAGGATAACAAAGTACCTCGACGCCCCAAGCATGTGTCCGCCGTCGGCGAGCTTTATCACCATGCTCGCGAGGAGCGAGTGGAGGACCATCAGCACGAGCATTATGTACACGAGGAACGCCATTCCGGAGGGGGGTATGACGTGAATTAGGTTCCCGATGTAACTGTTGGCAAGGTTCAGATTCATCTGTGAAAACATCTGACTTATTGACGCCGCGACCTGGAACGATGCGGCAAGGGAGAAGGCGAAGGCCCCAGTTAGACCGTATATGATGCCTATGAAGCTCGCTATGCTCTGCTGTCTCTTCCTCCTGAGGCGGACGAGCCTCTCAAAGTTCCTACTGATGATTAGCCCAACGTAATCCGGCTCTGCACCCATCCTGAGGCTCTCCCGGAATATCTCGGAGAAAATCCCAATCAGCCAGCTCCCCGTTCCGGCTATGAAGAAGTCCCAGGCCCTGTCCCTGTCAACGCGAATTGACAGCCTCCTGTAGAGGGCCTTGATGTCATCCGTCAGCGACCCGAAGTCGTGGGCACTGAGGTACTTCAGAACCAGCACGAGCGATGCTCCGCTTGCCGCCAGAGACGAGCTGAGGCTCCTTATGAACGCTGGAAAGTTCTCGTCCTTTCTGAATATGGAGTGCTCCTCCCTGTCAACGACCTTTCCTAGGTAGTAGAGGGGGGTAAGGATTATCGCAACCACGAAGGGCTCGGGAATGGAGAAGCGCGGTCTTATCACCAGGTAGTAAACGAGACCCGTTATCGCAGCCCCGAGGAACGAGTATATGGCGGCCCTCTTTATACGCTCCCTGCGTGGGTCTTTTATCCCCCTGCTGTCGGCCCATATTGGGTCCTCAGGCATTCTGAACTTCACGACGAGGAGTATGCCTATCTCCGCTGCGAGGGTCATGGCAACGGCGTAGAGGCCCATCTTGCCCAGGTCCATCCCCGTGATTATCGGGCCTATTATGACGAACGACGCAATGAAGACGACAGAGATTATGATTGACTCGTAAATCTCTTTGAAGATGTCGAGGTCGTAGAGGGCGCCCTCATAGAAGGTCTGGTAGTCGTCCATTACGGTCTGCTGTTCCTGGAAGAGGTACTCCTTCAGGTCAACACCGCTGTCGAGGGAATAGGCGAGTCTGTCGAGGAAGTCCGCGAACATCTGACTCGGAGTCCTCCTCGCGAGGAAGCGGAACGCCTCGGGCATCGAAAGGTGAAGCTTGTTGACTATCGTGTGAACCTTCTTCAGCTCGCTCGCGATTGCACCGAGCTTCGGGTCCTTGGCGAGGATTCTTATCAGGTCGCTTCTCCCCATTTCGCTCGTTGAGAGAACCGCAAAGTAGGTTATGAAGTAGGGCATCTTTGAGTTTATTGAAATCTTCTTTGCATCCGCCACTATGTAGGGGTATATGGCGGCGTAAATCATTAGGACGAGCGGAACCATGAACATGAGGGCCCTTAAACCCGTTGAGAGCGCGAAGATTCTCGACACAACACCGGTAATAACGAAGAGGACGGCGGATATTCCAAGGTAGGGCAGCAGTATCTTCTTGATGTAGGTTTCCATGTTGAGGTCGGCCTTCGTGAAGATGCTGATTTTCTCGTCGGCCATTGCCACCACCTCAGATTCTGAAGCTCAGGCCCTCAAGCCCCCTGAGGTAGAAGGCCTTGATTTCCTTGTAGACATCCCAGTAGTTCGTTATCCCCAGCTCGACCATTCTCTGAAGGATTCTCGCGCGGAGAAACAGCTCGTTGTAGATGTCCTTGGGGTCTTCGTAACCGGCAATCTCGGCTATCTTCCTCTCGAGGATGTAGGAGTTGTTGAAACCTCTGAAGATGTGCTTGTCCGCAACGGGGTCCCATTCAAAGACGTTCCTTGTTGCGACTCCACCAAGCTCCTCGTAATAACCTTCAATCTCAACGACGCTCACAGTTCTCCTCAGGAACTTGCCCCTAACGTAGACGGCCTGCTGGAACACGGCTATGTTGAGGTTGTCTATGAACGTTATCGGGACGTTTATCGGATGACCAGTGAAACGCTGTATCATCTTCTTGATGTCGCCGGCGTGGAAGGTGCTCATAACCGGGTGGCCCGTCTGCATCGCCTGGAACGCTATAGCTCCCTCGGCACCACGAATCTCACCGACGATGATGTAGTTCGGCCTCGAACGCAGGGCCGCTTTCAGGAGGTCGAAGAGCGTTACCCTGCTCTCCTCCGGACCGCGCTCGCGCGTGATGAGCCTCTGCCAGACCCTGTGGGGCACCTGAACCTCGGGCGTATCCTCTGCGGTGAATATCTTCGAACCCGGCTTGATGAAGGGAATAATTGAGTTGAGGAGGGTGGTTTTACCGGAAGCCGTCTCACCGCAGACGAAGACGCTCATACCGTATTCAAGGGCTATCCAGAGGTAGGCGGCAACCTCGGCGCTGAGGGTTCCCCACGCTATCAGCTGGGTGATGCTTATCGGCGTCGCCGAGAACTTACGGATTGTCGCGCTCGGACCCTTGATGGAGATATCCGGTGAGTAGATTATGTTTATACGGGAGCCGTCGGGAAGGGCGCCGTCAACTATCGGGTTCCTGTCGCTGACTGGCCTTCCAATGCGCTCCGATATGTTCTTGAAGTAGTCAGCGAGCTTGACGTCGTCGCCGAAGGTTATGTTGGTCGGCATCATCTCGAATATCTTGTGGACGAGGGATATGTTGTTCGCTCCAATGATGTGGATATCCTCGATGTACGGGTCCCTGGCGAGGGGTTCGAGGGGTCCTATACCTATGATGTCCCTCTTGATTAGGTAGCGGAACTTCTCCATCTCGTCCTTCGTTACTGTGAACTTCTTCCCCTTGCCAAATCCCTTCTTCCCCGATTTTACGAGGCTCAGAACTGCTTCATCAAAAAGGGCATCGAGAAACCTTTCAAACTCCTCCTGCTCCTCAGGTATGTCCCGTGTAGGGGCCATTTCAAGTATCTTGTCTCGAATCATGTTGTACTTCTCTTCTTCCTCCTTGCTCTCTATCCTCGGCTCTATGACTATGTACTGTTTCTCGGCCGTCGATGGGTCAGCGTAGATGTGGATGAAAATCGGGTCTCCAACTGGATACAGGATGTTCGGGTACATGATGTCCTTCATGTCCCTGCTCAGCTGGGCGTGGAACTCGGGCATTTTACCATACTTGCGTCTAAACTGGTCGATGTACTTGCGAAGGTGGGGATTCCTAGCCATCGCCTCCTCAAGCGTATCGCTGATAATCCTCTGCGCCATATCACACCACCGCCGCTATCTCTACTATCAGCCCCACCTTCGGCTCAACGCGGAAGGGTATAATCTTCTGAAAGACGCCCTTGGCATTGTTGTACTTCACTATCGTCGCCGAGTTCTTCAGGTCGCCGCCGAAGACCTTAACGTTGAGTCTAATCAGCATCGTGGCCGCCTCTTCGAGGACGAAGAGCGAATCCCTGTCTATCTCCTCCGTGTTCGCCGTGAGGATAATCACCTTGTCAAGGGAGGCCATCTTCTTGACGTACATGAGGAAGTCCCTAACGGCACTCGGGTCCTGCTCCCTTGAGAGGAGAGAGGAAAATGAATCGATAATCATGACGTTGGGCTCCCAGAGACGAGGTTCGCCGAAGAGCCTGCTTAAGAACTTCCTCTTCTCGCTCACTCCGCTCAGAAGGGGATAAAGGGAGACGAATATGAGTTTTTTTCTGATTAAAAAAGGGATTATACCGTAGCCGAGGGATTCCATCTGCTTTATGTACTCAACGGTGGTGTACTGACTCGATATGTAGCTGGCCGTGTAGCCGTTCATGAGAAATCCGTAGAGAAGCCTCTGGACGAAAATAGATTTCCCACTACCCCTGTCCCCCTCAATGAGCATTATTGTGCCGGCGGGAATTCCCCCGCCGAGGCGCCTGTGCAGTTCGTCGCCTTTAAGCTCCATCTTGAGCAGTTCCTCGACCAATGTGACCACCACCGGGCCTTTATTCAATCAGGGAGCCTTGAACACGAATGTTCTCTTTTCGCCGTTCTCCAGCACAATTGTCAGTGTATAGTAGTTCCCTGACTTCAGGGCCTTGCCAAGGGTAACGTTTATCGCCCCAACCTCGTAGGGCTGGAGGGCGTTTATCTGGGCCTTGTTCAAGGGGTTGAGGAACGTAAGGTTGCTCGGGGGAATCATGACACCGTTTAGGAGGACCTGAACCGAATCTCCGTTGAAGGGAATCGTCGTTTTTCCAATGTTCTTCACGTAAAACGTGTAGTTCACGGGGGCGGCGGAGAGGTTTGAATGGGGAATGTTGTTTGGGTCGTTTATTATGGCGAAGTCCGTGCGGAGGTTCGTTGCAAGCATTGCACCCCTCGCGTTTATGCCGTTGGCTATGTCCGTCGTCACGTAGGCAAGCGCTCCTGCAACGCTCCCCGCGACGAGGATTGCCACGATGAACATTATCAGCTCACTCGCTGGTCCGCCTGCTCCCATCAGCTCACCCCCACTGGGCAACCCCTACTTACGTTGGCGACTACGCCTTTTGTTGCTGAGCTGTAGTACCACGTCAGCCTGACCCAACAGCCGTTGCCGAACACCACGGTTAGGTTGTGCACCTCCGAGTTCAGGGGGATGCGGGTAACGTTAATCAGCACGGAGCTTCCCGGGAGGACATAGGTGTAATCCCTGAGGAAACCAACGTTATCGTCGCTAACGTTATAGAGGGTAACGTAGGAACCGTCGTAAACTGCACTCCAATGGGGCGCATAGAGGGTAACCCCGTTGTTCCGGATTGCAAAGGTCACGTTGTAGTACGTCGTCGTGTTGCTGAACCTGCTCAGCCCAGCGTTCAGGGAAAATAACGTGTTCAGTTGAGAGAGTCTGAGGGCGTACCAATCTTCGCGGGCGGCCTGAACGTTGGCGTAGGAGTTGCTCCAGGCGGTGTATATTGTCCCCGCTGCTATCAAAAAGGAAATGAAGATTATCGCTGCACTTGCTGAAACACTGAACCCCATAGGCCGCCCTCCCCCGTCTTTTTTCAGATTCCGTAGAACTCATCGAGGGTCTTTTCCAGCATCTTGATTTCGCGCTCAAGCTTGTCGAGGACGTTTCTGTTTATCTTAAGACCCCTAAGCCTCTCGATGAAGAGCAGGCTTATGAGGTGGTCCTGAACGGTGAGCTTCTCTGCCGGCTTCCACTCCGGGTCCCTGTGGTGCGGCCTGGTGCCCTTTGCGTAGCGGAGCAGCTGGTTGAGGACCTCCTCGCTTATCCAGCCAATCTCGTAGTAGAACTCAAGGACTCTCTCCAAGTTCTGTATGCCGACCCTGTCTATCAGGAAACCAAGCCACTTGAGAGCTATCATGGTTGAAACTATGTCGTCGGGGAGCTTTTCGAGTCTGGCCTTCCTCGGCTCTTCCTCGAAGAGCAGGTTGGCTATGTCCTCGGGAATCTGAAGCTTTTCAGCCATACCAACACCACCCTTCTCCTCTTTCTCCTTTTCAACAACGGAGGGAGCTTCCTCAACAGAAACTCCACTAACCTCCTCAACTTCCTTGGGGAGGGCTTCCTCAACGGTCTCAACTTTCTCCTCTTCCTCGGGGATTTCCTCAATAACCTCCTCGACTTTCTCCTCAAGGGCTTCAACTTCCTCCGGTTTCTGCTCTTCGGGAACCTCCGGAACTTCTTTGACTTCCTCCTCGGGTTTTTCTTCAGTTACTTCCTCAACTTCTTCCTTCTCTGCCTCCTCTTGGGCCTCGATAACAGCCTTTTCTGCACTTTCAAGTTCCTCCTTTGAAACCTCCTCGCCGGCCTCGAGCTTTGCCTGGAGTTCTTCGAGCTTTTCTTTGGCCTCTTCAAGCTTCTCGGTTGCGCTCTTCTTCTCGACCTTTTCAGCAAGCTCTTCCACCCTGCGGTGAAGCTCTTCAAGCTTCTTCGATATTTCTTCCCCCTCCTCAGGGGATTCCTCCTCGAGAATCTCTTCCAGCTTCCCAATCTTCTTGTGAACCTCTTCGACCTTCTTGGAAACCGCCTCGGCTTTCTTCTCGTGGACGTCGAACTTCGCCGTCTCAAGGGTCTCAACGAGTCTGCTGAGCTGCATGCTAAGCTCGGTGAGTCTCTGTCCGAGTTCGTCAACACGCTTGCTCAGCTGCTCGTATTTCGTGACCTGATTCCCATAGGTTTCGAGCACCTTCTGGATTATCTTCTCAAGTTGCTCATATGTTAGGTTCTCCTTCCTCGCTATCAGCTTCTCCCTGAGGTCGTTGATGACAACTGAGGGAACCTTGCCCTTAAGTTCAGCCAGCTTTGCGTTGATGTCGGCCTCTGTGACGAGTCGCGTCATTTCCATACGTCACACCTCCGCGAGCACCTCGTAGATTATCGAGTCGAGGTCGACCCCGTAGCCGGCGAGCACCTTGATGTCGTTCTTTATCTGGGCAATCTCCAGCTTGAGGTCTTCAAGTTCCTTCCTAAGCTCCTGTATCTCGCTTGTCAGCGGGTTTTCCTGGCTCATTTGCTCTTTGAACGGGTTTATCTCCTGGCTTATGACTTCGTAAAGGAGCATGACGTCCTTTATCGTCTTGTCAAGCCTGTCTATGTCGTCCCGGAGTTCCTGAATCTGCTTCTTCAGTGTGTCAATGCTAATTTTTATCCTCGGTATGTCGTTCTCAATTTCGTTCAGGCGCTCGAGTATCTGGGTTATTTGCTCGTTTTCTTCCCTGTTCTCAACGCGTTCCTCCAGCTCCTCGACCTCAACTTCCTCTGCGGGGGGAGCTGCCTCCTCCTGGACTTTCTTTTTGAACAAAGATGAAAGGAACGCAAGGGCCATCGCCATCCCCTCACTGGAGCTGTATTAGGTTGCTGGTGTAAGTGCTCGGAGTTGTAAAGTCAATAACTCCACCGGCTCCCATCTCGGGAATAACCTTACCGGTGACCTTTGTAGCGGGCGGGAACCCATAGCCGTCGGTGTAGTTGTCGTCGTTGTCGAAGGGTATCGTCCATATGGCCAAGGCCGCTATGTCCCCCCAGTTCAAGGTTGGGTGTCTCCAGCTTCCGCTCAAGCTACCATCAGAGTCGCTGACGACAATTATTCCAAAGAGCATCTTCCCATGCGTCGTGGCGTAGTAGAGGTTCTTCCAGAGGTTTTCAATGGTGTTGTTTGTCCCGGTTAGCGCAACGTATCCGGTCGGAGCGGGGGTTATTACACCGCTCGCGTTCTCGCCGACGTTGGCGAAAACGTTGCTGACGTCACCTGCGTAGAGGAAGTAGTTCTCCGTGACGTTGTCCTTCTCCGGATTGACGTACCTGTAGACTGCCATCACCTTGCCGTTGCTGAGCACAACCTTCACGTGGGCGAGGTCTATACCGCCGCTGCCGGCGTTTGGACTGACGTATATGACCATCCTCGTAATCTTGCCGGTTCCCGGAGGTTCGGCTGGAGTGTAGCCGTAGACGTTGAGCACCTGTATTCCGCTCGCCACTTCCTGGGTTGTCTCCCTGCCGGTGGCCATCGCCTTCTGCTGGAGGTAGCCGCTCGTGCTGATGAGCACACCTGCGGCTACTGCAGCCACTAGGACCATGGCGATGAACACTATGAGCGTGCCAATGCCAATGGCACCGCGCCTCATCTTTCATCACCTCACTGGAGTAGCATCACGTTGTAGCTGAACGTCGCGGGTGTCGTGAAGTCTATCACTCCCGCCGCTCCCCTCTCGGGTATGACCTTGCCCATTATCTTAGTGCTTGGCCCAATGCCCTTGATGTCCCCGTACTGGAACATCGTTGTCCAGATGAGCAGAGCCACTGTGTCCCCGAATTCAAGTGTCGGGTGTATCGGCTGCATCTGGCTTCCGATGTCGTTTATGACGGCAATTGCAAACTGAGGTCTGTTTGTGATGTTCTTCCAGATACTGAGGTTGAACAGGTCCTCAGTGCTCTCAGCCCTTGCGAATGCCTCAGAGTAGTTGTAGACCACGAGCCTCTGACCATCTGTAAGGACAATCTTCACGTTGCTGAGGTCTATTCCCGTGCTCCCCGCGTTGGGCGTTATGAATATCGCCATTCTCTGTATAGCTCCACTGCTGGGAGGTGTGGCGTTGGTGTAGCCGTAGATGTTTATGACTTTCAGACCACTCGCCACTTCTTGAGTTGCCTGTCTCCCCGCTGCCTGTGCTTTTTGCTGGAGGTACCCAGCAGTTCCTATGATGACTCCCGCAGCCACTGCAGCCACTAGGACCATGGCGATGAACACTATGAGCGTGCCAATGCCAATGGCACCGCGCCTCACTCTACCACCCCCTGAAAATTGTCAAAGAACGAAATGTAAAGTGAAGAAGCGCTGAAGTCACTGGAGGGATATGACGTTGCTGGTGTAGGTGCTCGGTGTAGTGAAGTCGATGACGCCCGGAGCACCGAACTCGGGAACGACCTTACCGGTGATGTGGGTCCTGACCGGTATTCCGCCGAAGAGCTTGGCGGCGTTTATTCCCAATATGACGATGTCACCCTTGTTGAGGGTCGGGTGGTCGTTGGTAACGCTGTGGTCGTAGTCCTGAACAACGATGATGCCAAAGTAGTCCTTACCGAGGAGGTTCCAGATGTAGCCCGGCCAGTTAATGTTGTTCTTGTTGGTTATTGTTATTGTGTTGGTGGTCGTGTTAACGGTTCCAGTGACGAACTGGGTCTGGGCAGCGACTCCAAGACCATCGAGGAAGACGTCGTCAACTGGGCCCTGGACGTACCTGAAGTACTGGGGCTCAACGTATATCCACTCGGTGGCGTTTCCTGCTGTGTTGAGCTTGAACTTGAGAACGCCAATCTTCTGAAGGGCACTAATGTTTATGTAACCGGCGGCCAAGTTGTTGAGGTTGTCCAAGGTAACCAGATACCTGACTATGCCAAGGGTTGAAGCAAGCTGGGAGGCATTGGCGTAGTAGTTACCGCTGCTGTCCTTCACGACCTTCACGGGCGCCGTCAGGTTAACGCCGGTCTTGGGGTAGCTGAGCATCGCCTGTATGTTGTCGTTTCCTATGATTACCTTGGTGTTGGTCAGGTCAATTCCCCCGCTTCCGGCGTTGGGTGTAACGTAAACCGCGAGAAGGTCTATGCGGTTCTTGTCCGGGGTATAACCACTGACCTGCATGACGTTGATTCCGCTCGCAACCTGCTCGGTGCTCTGCCTGCCGGTGCTTGATGCTTTCTGCTGGAGGTAGCCGCTGGTGTTGATGAGCACTGCCGCGGCCACCGCAGCCACTAGAACCATTGCTATAAACACAATCAACGTCCCAATTCCGACGGCACCCCTCTTCTTTACGAGCCTCACGCTCTCACCCCCAAATAAAGTTTGAAAGGAAGGGCATCACTGGAGGTTGACAATGGCGGTGGTGTAGGTGCTCGGTGTAACGAAGTCGATGACGCCCGGAGCACCGAACTCGGGAACGACCTTACCGGTGATGTGGGTCCTGACCGGTATCGGAGCGCCGAAGAGCTTGGCGGCGTTGACGGTCAGTATGACGATGTCACCCTGGTTCATGGTCGGAGACTTGGCCTTAACGCTACCGTCGTAGTCCTGGACGACGATGATACCAAACTCAGTTCCGGTTGCGGGCCAAGCTGAGCCAGCGTCAAAGATGTTTCCGCTCACGCTGTTGTTGTAGAGAGCCGAGTTGTACTTGAGTATGCCCTGAACCTCGCCGTTGCTGAGGATTATCTTGGTGTTGTTGAGGTCGATTCCGTTGCTTCCCGCGTTGGGTGTAACGTAGATGGCGAGCTTGGTTATGCCGGTACCGTTGTAGTAGCCGGTAACCTGCATAACCTGTATTCCGCTGGCAACCTGCTCGGTGCTCTCCCTTCCGGTGCTTGATGCTTTCTGCTGGAGGTAGCCGCTGGTGTTGATGAGCACTGCCGCGGCCACCGCAGCCACTAGAACCATTGCTATAAACACAATCAGGGTGCCGATACCAACGGCACCTCTCTTAGTCCTTGCCTTCATCTGCCGTGCACCCCCGTAGGGTTCTTGCACTCCCTGTTACGATAGAGTAATATAAAGCACTTTTTTGTTCTTAGTAGTGTAGATGGTTATGTAGGTATATATGCATGTACATCAAACGCACAGACAGAACCAGCTATTAGAACCACAAGAAGGGGATAACGTCAAACTTTCTCAACGAGAAGCAAACTTCTGCCGAGCCTCTTCATTGAAACGTCAAGCTCACTCGCCTTAAGAACACTCTCAACTTCTTCCATCGAGGGGAATCCTCTAAAGTCCTTGTTGAGGGACTCAAAAAACTCCAGGGCCGCTATGTTTGGGAAGGTATCCCTGAAAGGTTCGAGTATAACGAGCTTTCCTCCCTCTTTGAGAGTCTCAACGGCCTTAACGAGCACCTTCCCCCTATCCGATATGTATTCAAGAACAAAGCTCATGAGAACCACGTCATATTCGTTTATTGGCCGCATCAGTCGCGCGTCTATCTCCTTCAGAGTAACTGGCAGGTTCTTCTCCTCAACTCGCATTCTTGCTATGTCGAGCATGGATGGAGAGTAATCTATTCCCATGTAGAAACCGTTGTACCCAACGAGGCTCCCAAAGTATTCGGGGGAGACCGAGCCGCAACCAATATCGAATACTTCCATGCCTGAGGATATTCCAGAAACTTCTGCCATGACTTTACGGTATGTTCTTGAGAAACTGCTGTTCATCCTGATGTCCCAGAAGTCCGCGTCTTTATCGAAGTCCATGAGTATCCTTGGATGAACCGGTGTTATAAAGGCGTAATCAACCATTCTGTATATCTCCTCGTGAACGGAAACCCAGTCTGGAATCAGGTTCCTGTAGGCCTCTCCCGAGACGGAGAGTGTATACGAAAAATCGTTCAGCCTTAGACGGCCTCTGTCAATGGAGACCATGCCGAGTTGCTGAAGTGTTGAGAGGAACTTAACGAGAAGCGCTCTGTTCGGGAGACCTGTGTTGTCCAAGAACTCCTGGAGAGACGGCTCTCTTGCCAGCATGGAAAAGACTCCATGTTTTGTACCAAGGGAGATAATCTGAAGAACGGCCATGTGGGTCATGTACTCTATGTTTGCATCGACAACTTCCACGCTCATCAACTCACCTCAAAGAAACCTCCTGTAATAGCGGTAGTATTCCTTCAGGTACTCAACAACTTTCTTGCCGTACTCCGTCAGTCTGTAATACTTGAATCCGTTGGTCGCTATCTCTTCTACGAGGCCGAGGTAGACCAGGGAGCTTTCCCCGTTGTACCTGTTTCCAAGGCCAACCAGTGCCCCCCTGACGTTTGAGGGGTCCGAACCGACGACCCTTGCAATCTCGGAGAGATATGTGGCCGATGGGTATATCTCGTTGAGGTACATCAGTATCTTCTTTCTAAGTTCGCTACGGTGCAGGGAGCGGAGTATCTGGGGGTCAATTACCACCGAGTTCATGGCTGCACCACCCCGGGCTGTTCCCTGATTGTAGCCCCTGACTGTACACGGCTGGGGGTATCCTTTTTCCATATGCTTTGAATAATATATAACATTTTCGTATGAATATTGTCCCTTAAACAACAGAAACATCACAACTTTGAAGATTAACCATTGCATAGACGATTGTCATGAAGGGTTGAGCCAAGCTTCAGTACATTGGATAAAATCTAACAAATCGAGGTTCAGAAAATATTTAAAGTTGTTCCGAAACTATAAGTTTCGTTGGAACGGGTGAAGGAACATGTGGGAATTAATCCCAGCGATTGCAGTAGTTGCAGTGATTCTCGCGCTCTACGTTCACGACGTTTCAAAAAAGTTAATTGACAGGTACTTTGAAATCAAGAACAGACTTCTGGAACTCGAAGGCCAGATAACTTCCATCAAAATTTCCGATGAAAGCCCTTCCGGAGACATCGAAAATGTTCTCCGGCGTATAAACGACTTCAAAGGGAGACTTAAAAGTATAGAGGACGAGATTAGCGAGATAAAAAGGGACAGGAAAATTCTCGGCAAGAAGCTTGAATCCCTTGAAGAGTCCCTCAGGAAACAGTCGGAAAGGGTTGAGAACCTCGAACGGGAGGTTTTCACTGAAAGGGACAAACTGAAAAAAGAACTCAAACGGGAGCTACTGTATGAGCTTGAGGAGGAAATAGAGCGTCTTGAGGAGGCCATTGAAAAGAGGAAGAACGAAGAAGTCGAGGAATTTCTCGAGGTTATAAAGGCCGCAATCACACTCCAGCCGGAAAAGCTCAAGAATGGCCTTGAAGAGGCCAAGAGAGGACTCCTCTCGCTGAGGGATATAGCCAAAGTATACGTCCTGACCGGAAAAGGACAGGAGGAGTTCCAAGAACTCAAGAAAAACCTCGTGGAGCTACTGAAGAACCTGCGCAAACTTGCGGTCGTTTCTTTACCCGAAGAATGGGTCTACTCCAGATTTAACGATATCATTGTGGCCGTTAAGAGACTGGACATCCCAATCAAAAAAGATGGGCGGGAGCTTCCTCCGGAGAGAAGCTTCATAGAAATTCACAGAACAATCTTTGAAATATCGGGTGAGCTTGACGAACTTGCGGAGAAACTGGGAGAGCCGGTTCCCGTAACGCCGATAGAGAAGGAGTTCTACGAAAAGCTACGCCGCCAGTTTGAGGAGCTGAGGAAACTCGAGGAGCAGGTTCAGAAACTCATGCTGAAGCTGAACGTTTCCCCGGATGAAAAGAGGGAGAAGGACATGGAAAGCATCCTAAGGGAGCTTGACATACTTTAAAGCTCGTCACCGAGTAGTTTATCAAGGTCTATCATTATGAGAAGCCTTTCACCGCCGTTAATCTTTGCTATGCCCTTTATGTAACGAACGTCCACCCTGCTCGCAAGGGTCTTGGGGGGCTGTTCAATCTGGTCCTCCGTGAGTGTTAGAACGTCAGAAACGTCGTCAACGATGATGCCGACTATCTCGTCCCGAACCTCGGCTATTATTATTTTCTTCCTCGAGAGGTCTTCGTCCCCATAGTAGCCGAGCAGTTTCTTGAGGTTGATGACGGTCGTAATCTGGCCCCTGAGGTTTATAACACCCTCGATAAAATCCGGTGCGTTCGGGACCCTGGTAATGGGCATCATTTCCTTTATCTCCCTAACCTTTGAGATATCGAGGCAAAACTCCTCGTTTCCAACTTTGAACGCTACCACCTGAATTTCCCCCAAGGCACCACACCCCCAACGAGCGTTGGTTTCTGTGGCTCCGATGCTCCCCCGAACCAAAGCCGACCGAAGCACCGCTCGCTCCACTTGGTTAGGACGCTTGCTCCGCTGGGACACTCGAAGTCTTTGCACATATGCTTTGACACAATGTAATAAAAAACTTTTAATGACATACACATGCACCTACACAATCACCTGCACTAAAGGCTTTTTTGTCGGACTTTCATAGAATTCTGAGAGAATACTTCCCCCGTTGCTGGAGGAGAAAGCCGAACGGGGAGGAACTTCCCATGCTAACCTACAGAGACCCAGGATATCAGAAAATCAAGGAAGAGCTTTTCAGACACCTTGAGGTTAGCGGGGACGCTTACAAGGACACGTACCTGCTGAGGCGCATTCGAGCGAGGATGAGAAAGCTCGGAGTGAACAGCTTCATTGAGTACTACCGGATTCTCAAGGGAAACAGAAAAGAACTTGAAGAATTGCTCTTCACGATAGCGATAAACGTTACGGAGTTCTTTAGGGACCCGATAGTCTGGAAGACGTTTCAGAGGAGGGTCATTCCGGAGATTGTGGGAGTTAAGAGGAGAAAATACTCCCGGCTCATCAGAATTTGGAGTGCGGCCTGTTCAACCGGACAGGAGCCGTACTCAATAGCAATGACGCTCTACGAAGCCCTTGGGGAAAACCTGAGCGGCTTCAGAGTTCAGATACTCGCAAGCGACATAGACAGGGAAGCCCTGAGCATAGCCATGAAAGGGGAGTATCCAGCGGACGCCGTTGAAAAGCAGGTGCCGAGGTACATGATTGCGAAGTACTTCGTGAAGGTAAGCGAAGACAGGTACAGGGTTTCACCAAAGGTTAGAAAGCTGGTAAGGTTCCAGTACTTCAACCTTCTCAGCCCACGGTATCCCCGGGGGTTCGACGTTATTTTCATCCGGAACGTTCTGATATACATGAAGAGGGATGCCCAAACCGAGATATTCAAGAGGCTGTACGATTCCCTCGAGGACCACGGTTTTCTTGTTCTCGGAAAAACCGAGACAATTCTCGGTGAAGCCGCGAAGCTGTTCAAACTCTACGATTTGGTCGCGAGGATTTATCGCAAGAACCCGGGGGTGATGGGACGTGGCAAGAATATTGGTGGTGGATGACGCGGCCTTCATGAGAATGTTGCTGAAGAAGATACTCGTCCAGGGCGGCCATCAGGTCGTTGGTGAAGCAAGCAACGGAAGGGAGGCCGTTGAGAAATACAAGGAGCTTAGACCAGACCTCGTGACTATGGACATCGTGATGCCAGAAATGGACGGAATAACGGCGGTCAAGGAAATCAAAAAGATTGACCCCAACGCGAAGATAGTCATGATTACCGCCGTCGGCCAAGAGGCCAAGGTCATGGAGGCACTCAAAGCGGGAGCCTCGGGTTACATCGTAAAGCCGTTTCAGGCTCAGAAGGTTCTTGAAGAGATAAACAGGGTCCTTTCAAGCTAAGGTGAGAGGAATGGCAGCAGGACATGGGGGGAAAATCAGGGTTCTCGTCGTCGATGATTCCGCGTTTATGAGGAAGATACTCAAGGACATAATAAACTCCGACCCGGAACTCGAAGTCTGCTGTGAAGCAAAGGACGGCATCGAAGCAATAACCAAGGCCAAACTCTACAAGCCGGACGTTATAACCCTTGACGTGGAAATGCCAAGAATGAACGGCCTCGATGCCCTGAGGGTGATAATGAAGCAGAACCCGACTCCCGTGATAATGATTAGCGCCCTAACCCAGGAAGGGGCAGAGGCCACGATAAAGGCCCTCGAATACGGTGCAATTGATTTCATACCAAAACCCGGCTCCTCCGTCTCAATCGGGATAAAGGACCTCAGAGATGAAATCATCGCCAAAATCAAAGAGGCCGCAAAAGTCCCAAGGAAGTTCCTGGAGCTGAAGAGGGTTAGACTGCTCCGGGTGCAGAAGAGCAGAAGGAAGAGCGGCGTTCCGGCAAAGACCGCAGTTGCAATCGCCGCCTCAACCGGCGGCCCTCAATCACTTCTCAAGGTGTTTCCCAAGTTCCCGGAAGACCTCGGTGCCGCCGTGCTACTCGTTCAGCACATGCCCCCTGGATTCACGAAGTCCTTCGCAAAGAGACTTGACAGCGTCAGCAAAATCAACGTCAAGGAGGCGGAGCACGGCGAGGTCGTGGAGGAGAACTGGGGCTACGTTGCTCCCGGCGGCTATCACATGGAGGTCGAGCTGAGGAACGGGAAGCCCGTCATAACACTCAACCAGAAGCCCAAAATTCACGGGGTAAGACCGGCCGCGGACCCGATGATGAAAACCGCGGCGGAGGTCTTCGGCTGGAGAACCGTGGGCGTGGTAATGACGGGAATGGGAAGGGACGGAGCAGAAGGAATCGTCGCAATCAAGAAAAAGGGCGGCATAACGATAGCACAGAACAAAGAGACGTCCATAATCTTTGGAATGCCCAAAGCGGCGATAGAAACGGGAATGGTGGACTACATCGTTCCGCTTGACAGGATAGCCGATACGGTTGTTATGGCCGTGAACAGAATTAACAGGAGGGGTCGAAATGGAAGACCTCTCCCAGTACCTTGACGAGTTTCTGGCGGACGCGAGGGACAGAATCGACAGCCTCAGCAACGCCATACTATCACTTGAAAAGATTGTCAAAGAGGGCGGTGATGAAGAGGAGAAAAAAGCACTGATAGACCAGATTTTCAGGGACGCTCACACCCTAAAGGGGACTGCCGCGACCATGGGTTTCATGAAGCTCAGTGAAGCCGCCCATAAGATGGAGAACCTCCTCGACCTCGTGAGGAGCGGGAAGGTTGAGCCGACCCCCGAACTGATTGACGTTCTCCTCGAATTCTTGGACGTGATAGAGGGGATGGTTAACAGCATAGAGGAAACCGGAAGCGAAGGGTACTTCGACTTGGAGGAGCTGTTTGAGAAAGCAAAAGCGTTTTTTGAGGGAGAGGGTAGAAAAGAGAAAGAAGCCAAAGCGATTTCCAAGCCCGAGGAGGGTCCCGAAACCGGGGAGGGAAACTACCTCGTCAGGGTCTACTTCCAGAAGGATGCTCCCCTAAGGGGCGTCAGGGCTTTTCTTATACTTTCTGACCTGGAGGAGATAGGTGAGGTTCTCGAGACGAAACCCGAGAGGGAATTAATAGAAGAGGGAAAGGCGGACGTTGACGTTGTGGAGTTCATTCTCAAGACAGAGGAGCCGCCCGAAAGGATTAGGGAGATAGTTTCCCGTCACCCCGAAGTGGAAAGGGTAGAAGTCCAGCCCCTCGGAGGGAAAGGGACGCCCGGAGGGAGAAACGTTTACGAGGTCACGGTGTGCCTGGAGGAGAACGCCCCGATGAAGGGCGTCCGGGCCTACCTTATTCTCCAAGACCTTGAGAAGATTGGAAGGGTTCTCTCCACGGAACCAAAGCGGGAGGAGATAGAGGGAGGAAACCTGCTCGATGGAAAGTGCTTCAGGGTCAGGATAGAGGCGGACGACCCCAAGCGGATTGAGGAGACAGTGAAAAAACACCCGGACGTCGAAAGCGTAAAGGTAACGGAAGAGAGCGGGGAGCAGAAAACCGAAAAGAAGGAAAAGAAAACTGAGAAGAAAACCGAGAAGCCCAAAAAGACGCTCGTTCAGACTCCCAAGATTAAGATATCGAGGATAATCAAGGTTGACGTGAGCCATCTCGACAAGCTGATGAACCTCGTCGGCGAGCTTGTGATAAACAAGGGCAGACTCGAGCAGATTGCCGAGAGGCTTGGCGATAGAGAGCTTAACGAGACGCTCTCAACGCTGTCCCGACTGCTGACCGAACTTCAAGATGAGATTATGGAGATGCGTCTGACCCCAGTTGGAGAGGTCTTCAACAAGTTCCCGAGGATGGTCCGCGAGCTTGCGAGGAAGATGGGAAAGGAGGTCGAGTTCGTAGTTGAAGGGGCCGAGATAGAGGTTGACAGGACGATTCTCGATAGGCTCGGAGACGTTCTCGTACACCTCCTCAGAAACGCAATAGACCACGGCATAGAACCCCCTGAGGAGAGGGAGAGACTCGGAAAGCCCCGCGTGGGCAGGGTTGAGCTTATCGCGAGGAGGGAAAAGAGCTACATAGAGATTATCGTGAGGGACGACGGCCGTGGAATAGACCCGGAGAAAGTGAAGAGAAAGGCTGTGGAGAAGGGCCTGATAACCCCCGAGCAGGCGGCCGAGATGAGCGATGAGGACGCCATAAACCTGATATTCCTGCCGGGCTTCAGCACGAAGGACGAGGTAACGGACGTTTCCGGAAGGGGCGTGGGAATGGACGTTGTGAAGGACGTCGTTAAGAGTCTGAACGGAAGCATCTCAATACAGACAGAGGTGGGGAAGGGAACGACTTTCATCATCAAACTGCCCGTCAGCATGGCCATAATTCAGGCCCTTCTCGTTAGGGTTTGCGACGAGGTCTACGCTGTGCCGATAAACAACGTACTCGAAAGCATACAGGTCAGAAGGGACAGACTGAAAACAATCGGCGGCAAGGAGGTCATAGTCCTCAGGGGCGAGATAATACCCGTCGTGATGCTCCACGAACTCTTTGGACTGCCCGTTTCAGACCTCGATGTGTTCCCAGCCCTGATAGTCGACCTCGGCGCCCAGAAGGTCGCCATTGGAGTTGACGAGATTCTCCACAAGAAGGACATCGTAATCAAGAGCCTCGGCAAGATGCTGTCCAACATCAGCGGCTTCGCCGGGGCGACAATCCTTGGAGACGGCAGGGTGGTTCTAATCATTGAAATAAACGGCCTTCTCGGGGGTGGCGGCGGTGGCTTCTGAGGACTACGAGAGGTACATCAGGGAACTCGACGAGCTTTCCCTCAGCGCGCTTAAAGAGACCTTCAACATAGGGGCCTCCAGGGCCGCCGACAGCCTGAGCAGGATGACCGGCCGCCCAGTGAGCATAACCGTGCCCGAGGTGAGGGTCGTTCAGATAAGGGAAGTTCCGGAGGTTCTCGGCGACGACATCAAACTGGGAGTTTATGTACGCCTGAGCGGTGGGGTTGAGGGGCACGCATTCTTCCTCCTGGAGCCTGAGGACGGCAGGCGGCTGTTCGATATCCTCTCCGGAAACCCGATGGGAACGACGCGGGAGCTTGACGAGCTGTGCCGCTCGGCAGTGGAGGAGGTAGGGAACATCTTGATTTCCTCCTTCGCCAACGCCCTGAGTGAGTTCCTCGGGACTGTGATAGAGCAGACCCCTCCAGAGCTCGTGATGGACTTCACGTCCGCGATACTCGACTTCGCCCTCGCCGACGTTGGGAGGTACAGCGACTACACCGTGATTCTCAGAACCGAGATGGCGGTTGAGGACTTTGAGTTCAGGGAGAACTTCCTCCTGATTCCCGACCCGAAGTCCATGGAGAGGATTATCAAAACACTCGTGGAGGGGTTGCTATGAGCGGGAGGAACGGGGACTGGTCCTCCGAGTGGTACCAGGACATATTCAAGGAAGCCTCGAACATAGCGATAAGCCACGCCCTAACGGCGCTTTCCCAGATGATAGGAACCATTGAGATGGAGCCGCCGAAGGTCGGGCTACTGTCGAGGATAGAACTGCTGAGGGAGCTCGCCGGCAGGGGCATCAGAGAGAGCGTTGTCGTGATGTTTGACATAAAGGAGGGTCTCAGGGGCCTGACGATACTTCAGTTTCCCCTGAAGAGCGCGAAAAGCCTCGTCTCCATGCTCGTCGGAAACGAGGGAGAGATTGACGACGTCGGCCGCTCCGCGATAATGGAAGTGGGCAACATCCTGATATCTGTCTACACCGACATGCTCGCCAAGCTGATAGGGGAGCCGGTGTCCCTCAGTCCCCCCAAGCCGGCGGAGAGCCTCTACGACATCGAGAGGGAGCTTTCAAGACCCGAGCTGAGGGACGTTGAGAAGGTCGTTGCGTTCAGAACCCGCTTTTACCAGAAGGACACGGGGATAGAGAGCTACTTCTACGTTGTTCCAACAAAGGAATCCTTCAAAAAGCTCGTAACAAGGCTCGAGGAAATGCTCCAGAACGTTGACGTCGGAACGGGTGGGAGCGGTGAGGGAAATTAGGGTCGGCATAGGGGACTACGCGGTCGGAAGGGAGAGGGGAATAATAAGCACGTACGGCCTGGGGAGCTGTGTTGGTATAACCCTCTACGACAGGGCCACCAAAGTCGGGGGTCTGCTCCACGCCCTGCTCCCAGAGGCCTCAAGGTACGGCAACAGGGGAAACCCGGCCAAATACGTGGATACGGGCCTTCAGCTGCTCCTGAAGGACTTCAAGAGGCTCGGAGGAAACCCTGTGAGGGCAGAGGCCAAGCTCTTCGGAGGGGCACACATGTTCAGGGGAGCGGGTGAGGGGCTTACGATAGGCAGGAAGAACGTGGAGGTCGCTAAGCGAGAACTCAGGAGGCTCGGCATAAGGCTCGTGGCAGAGGACACCGGGGGAAGGGGAGGGAGAACGATATACCTCGACCTCTCCACTGGAAAGGTCAGAATGAGGAAGGTCTGCAACGGCCGGGTGATAGAGCGGGTCTACTGAGGTGGGGGCCGTGCAGTTCAGGAAGAGAGTGCTCGCAACGGTCGTCGCCGTTATGCTTCTCGGAACCGTAATAGCGGTAGGCATGATGCTCCACGTGGGCAACAGGGCCGCGTACACTGTTGATGAGAAGGTTACCCCCCAGATTCTGGCGGAAGAGAAGAAGCTCACGCTCAAAACGGCCCTCGCCGTATCCGCAAGGGTTGAAGAAACGATGAGAGCCGCCATGCTCACGGGCAAAATTGGGGGAGAACTGCTCGAAAGGGACTTAATCGCGGGTTCAGGGATTGCTGAGGACGTTCAGAAACTCGGTTCTTCGAGCGGTCTCTGGATTTACTTCGAGGCCCCAAACGGCACGCTTTACAGCTACGAAGGAAAGCGAATCAGAGCTACCGTCGGGGAAGCACGGTGGCTTGAAGGGGAGGGGTGGAGGGTTGTTGAAAGGAATGGTGCCTTCTATCCCCTGTACGTTCTTCCAGTCGCCGGGGGAAGGGCCTTTCTCGGGGTTGGCATACCGCCCGAGGAGATTGAAAGCCCGCTAAAGGTCAGAAACTACGAGACGTATCTAATCTGGAACGGGAAAGTTTACGCCTCCTCCAGCGAGGGCTACATCGGCAAAAGCATTGACGGCATTCCGGGACTGAAAGGAAACGTTGAGCACTGCGGGGAACCTTACGTCACCGAAGAAAACGGGACGATTACAGCCTGTTCAAAGCTCCCATCGGGCTGGTTTCTCGTCGTTCAGACTTCAGGCGGGACTCCCGTCGAGGAACTTGCAAAGGCCGTAGCGAGCGCAAAGGCGGAAACCAGGAGATACGCCATGACCTTCGCGGTTCTGCTCGCCATAACTGCGGTGTTCCTAATTGGAGCATCTTACAAACTGCTCTCCGACGCAATTGAACCGATAAGAAAGCTCGGAAAGGTCGCAGAGGCCCTCGCAGAAGGACGGCTCAGCGAAGTTAGGGAAGGCCTGAAGGACATCAAGTACCTTGAAGATGACGAGATTGGAGCGCTCATAAGGGCGTTTGAAGCCGTTGGAACGGACCTCGTTGGAACGCTCAACGCGATAGCGCTCAAGCTTGAGAAGCTCTCAAGGGGAGACCTCACGAACGGTCTCACCATCGAGGGAAAGGGGGAGCTTAAAAAAGTGCTGCTCGACCTTCGAGAAACGACCGAGAGGCTGAAGGAGCTAATCTCCGAGATAAACGATGCAACGGAAACCCTCCGGGCTAAAGCACGGGTTCTGGCCAGAATCTCAAAGGACATCCGCGAATCGGTGGGGCAAATTAGTGAGGCCGTTCAAAGGGTCAG
>Ga0256834_1000480_pt1 | contig 28677 bp, 23 predicted proteins | sample 4281140metaG_FD_190536 | JGI IMG/M metagenome (GOLD analysis project Ga0256834, IMG submission 190536) | Hydrothermal vent microbial communities from East Pacific Rise, Pacific Ocean - 4281-140 | ecosystem: Environmental > Aquatic > Marine > Hydrothermal vents | place: Pacific Ocean: East...
TTTCATAATTAAATATATTTAAAGGTTAAATTTCACCCAAATATACACAATTTTTTTTAATAAACAAGTTGTTTATTAAAAAAATAAAACACAACAACAACAAAAATTATTAAATTTTAAACATAAAGGCTGTTAAACTATATAGTTTATATAAAAAACATTTATTTCTTTCAAATAATTTGGTGGCAATAAAATTTTCAATGAATTAATGTATGCAAATTCATAAAAAACAAAATCAAATCAACCATCACAATTTATTAATTCTTAAACGTTTACAACAATTCCACCGGTAAGTTTTCAATTTAATAAAAATAAATACCAATAAAAAAATAAAACTTAAAAAAACATCAACAACCGATAAAACTAAAAAAACAAACTCGTTAAATATAAAAAATCATTCTGACAAAAACACCAACAATATACTTTACCATAAATAAAAACGGGTAAATAAAAATCTAATAATACCTAATTGACATTACAATATTGAAAAAGCCGGATAAAAAAGTTAAGATTGGTTTTCTCAAAAATAAATCCTAACGGTTATTGATGCCAAATCACAAAACTTTTTCAATTACAATAATTTCACGTATATTTGTATATCAATAACCAAAAAAAATGACCGATAAACAAAAACAACCTGTTGCGGAAGAAAAAAACACACAAAAAACAGCTTTTTACAATCGGTTGCAAGAAGAATTGGAAAAAAATACCGATTGGCCAACCCGATACATGTATAAATTTATTATGCCTAACAAAGATAATAACCCCGAAAAAGTAAAAAAACGTTTTGGCAACCAAAAAATCGATTTTAAACAAAATTTTTCCAAAACCGGCAAATATGTCAGCGTAACGGTTATTACCGAAGAAAAAAATCCCGAAACGGTTATCAATCGTTACAAAGCCATGGAAGACATCGAAGGACTGGTTGCTTTATAAAACATTAATAATATGGAACTACAAGACAGAAAATACACCTACAACACAGACCGCAAACCCTTGATTATACCCGAGTACGGACGGTATATACACGAAATAGTCGAACAACTAAAAACCATTAAAGACCGTGATTTGCGTAACAAAAACGCCCGTGCCATTATCAAACTGCTCGGACGACACAATCCGCACCTGCGCGATGTCCCCGACTTTCAACACAAATTATGGGATCATTTATTTATCATGGCCGAATTCGATTTAGACGTCGATTCTCCCTTTCCCAAACCCAGTCCCGAAAAACTGAAAGAACGTCCCGAAAAACTACCTTATCCCAAAAAAGGTTACCAATTCCGTTTTTATGGTCATATCATCAAACGCATGATTGACGAAGCCGTTAAATGGGAAGAAGGCGAACTCAAGGACCGCCTTATTCGAACCATAGCCAACCACATGAAAAAGAACTATTTGACGTGGAACAAAGACTGGGTTAGCGACGAAGTCATCTTTGAACATTTACGTATTTTGTCAGACGGACAAATAGACTTAAAACAAACAGGCGAAACACTCAAAGAAGCCAATCAATTGGTCAAAAAAAGAAAAAACAACAACTATCACAAACAAAAAAATTATCGAAAAAAACGTTCCTAATGGGTTCATTTATCATTGAAGGCGGACACCGCCTAAAAGGAGAAATCTTACCGCAAGGTGCCAAAAACGAAGCACTACAAGTTATCAGTGCCGTTCTATTAACCGACGAAGAAGTCGAAATAAGCAACATACCCGACATTATCGACGTAAACAAACTCATCGATATTTTGCGTAACTTGGGAGTCAAAATTCAAAAAAAAGGAAAAGGCACCTATACCTTTCAAGCCGACGATTTGAATTTGGACTATCTGCAATCGGACGAGTTCAAAACCAAAGGCTCCGGTTTACGCGGCTCTATCATGATTATGGGACCGCTATTGGCACGCTTTGGCAAAGCCTATATGTCCAAACCCGGCGGCGACAAAATCGGACGCCGGCGATTAGATACTCATTTTGAAGGTTTTATAAAACTCGGTGCCCACCTCGACATTGACCCCGACAAGCACTTTTTCGGGGTAGTAGCCAAACGCCTCAAAGGCGCCGATATGTTGCTCGATGAAGCATCGGTTACCGGAACCGCCAACATTATACTGGCTGCCGTTTTAGCCGAAGGAAAAACTACTATATACAACGCAGCTTGCGAACCATACATACAACAACTCAGCAAAATGCTTAACCGTATGGGTGCCAAAATAACCGGTGTAGGCTCCAATTTGCTCCGAATTGAAGGTGTAAAAAAACTCGGTGGAACCCGTCATCGTATCTTGCCCGATATGATTGAAATAGGCAGTTGGATCGGTTTGGCTGCCATAACCGGATCGGATATAACCATAAAAAATGTAAGCTGGGAAAACTTGGGGCAAATTCCTCGTATTTTTCAAAAATTGGGTATCAAATTGGAAAAAATCAATGACGATATTCACATACCGCCACAAGAACACTATACCATTCAAAATTTTATGGACGGCTCCATTTTAACCGTTGCCGACGCACCGTGGCCCGGCTTTACCCCCGACTTACTCAGTATCGTGTTGGTAACCGCAACACAAGCCGACGGAGTGGTACTAATTCATCAAAAAATGTTTGAAAGCCGCTTGTTTTTTGTCGATAAATTAATCGATATGGGGGCACAAATCATCTTAAACGACCCCCACAGAGCTACGGTTATAGGTCTCAACCACAAAACCAACTTACGGGCAACTACCATGAGTTCGCCCGACATCAGAGCCGGAATTTCCTTATTGATTGCCGCCCTGTCCGCCGAAGGTAAAAGCACCATTCACAATATTGAACAAATAGATCGCGGCTACGAAGCCATAGACCAAAAACTCAATCGTTTGGGAGCTAAAATTGAACGGGTAAAATAACTTTTTATATAAAAATATTATGAAACCTACGCAAACCAAATCATGGTCGGCTATTGCCGAATATTTTCATCAAATCAAAGACCAAAAAATAGTCGATTTGTTTCACCAACAACGACTCAATAATTTTTCTTTTGACTTTAACGGCATATATTTCGATTTTTCAAAACATCGTTGGGACGAAAAAATGCTATCGCTTTTTGACAATTTGGCAACCGAAATGAAATTATCCGAAGCCATTTTGCAAATGTTTTCGGGCAAAATCATCAATCATACCGAACAAAGAGCCGTACTACACACCGCTTTGCGACAACAAAACGATATACCGGTTTATGTCGGTAAACAAAATATTATTCCGCAAATCAAAAAAACCAATCAAAAAATAAAAAAATTTGTCGATAAAGTCGTTTCAAACCAATGGAAAGGCATAACCGGTAAACCTGTTACCGACATTGTCAATATCGGTATAGGCGGTTCCGATTTAGGTCCTAAAATGGCAGTCGAAGCCTTGCATGACTACCGCAATCATTTAAAACTACACTTTTTATCCAATATCGATCCATTTCAATTGGACAATATCATGTCCGAAATAAATTTGGAAACAACTTTGTTTATAGTGGTATCCAAATCTTTTTCAACCCAAGAAACCTTAACCAATGCACAAAATATTCAACAAATATATATTGACAAATACGGCAAACATGCCATAGCCCGACATTTTGCAACGGTCAGCACACAAGTGCAAAAAGCCGAAGAGTTTGGCATCCACCCCGACAATATTTTTCCAATGTGGGACTGGGTTGGCGGTAGATTTTCGTTGTGGAGCCCGGCGGGTATTTCCATACCTCTGGCAATTGGTTATGACAATTTTGACCGCTTGCTACAAGGAGCTTATGAAATGGATAAACATTTTCAAACAAGCCGATTTAACCGAAACTTACCTGTTATAGCGGCGTTTTTAACTGTTTTGTATAACAATTTCTATCAATTTGAAACCGAAACTTACATTCCATATACCGAAAAACTCAAATTCTTGCCCGATTATCTGCAACAATTATTAATGGAAAGTAACGGAAAATATATTGATAAGGAAAATAACAAAGTGCAATGGCAAACCGGAAATATCGTTTGGGGTAACACCGGAACCAACGCACAACATTCGTTTTTTCAACTCCTACATCAAGGAACCAAAATAATACCCGTGCACTTCATAGCCGAAAAACACAACAAAAATACCTCGTTTGCAAACAACCATCGCATATTGTTATCTAATATGATTGCCCAATCCGAAGCCTTGATGAAAGGTGAAAAAAATGAAGTGCCTTACAAAAATTTTGAAGGGAACCGACCTTCTACCACCATTTTATTAGATGAAATTACACCACAAACCTTAGGACAACTGATTGCTTTTTATGAACATAAAACATTTGTTGAAGCTTGGCTGTGGCAAATCAATGCCTTTGATCAATTCGGAGTGGAATTAGGAAAAAAACTGGCAAAAAACGTTTTATCCGATTTGAATAACAACAGTATTTCAAACCATGATCCATCAACAACTCAACTTATTCGACGAATAAAAGCATAAAAAAAAGCGACATGCATGTCGCTTTTTTATGAATTAAATTAATGATTTTTTTCTTCTGTAAATAATAAAAACTAATATTCCCGCCACAAATAAAGGCAATAAATATTGGTCAATAGGTAATCCCGGCGGCGGCACACCTCCTCTCGGTGCCGGCGGATTGTTTCCGTTTCCTCCCATTCCACCGGAAGCGGCAAACGAAGATAATCCGGTTAAAAAACCCAAAAAGGTTAAAAAATTTCTCATGACTTTAGGCTTAACATTAAGCAAATATATGATTTTTTTATTCAAACAAAAAAAATATTACGTCAATAAACAAAAATTGACATAAATATTTAATAAAAGTGGACCCAGCTGGGCTCGAACCAGCGACCCCCTGATTATGAGTCAGGTGCTCTAACCAACTGAGCTATGGGTCCGTTGCAAATGCGAATGCAAATATAAAACTTTTTGCCAATTGATAAAAATATTTTGTCCCTATTTTTTTACTTTATCATTAACAATTTAATAATCTGCAATTTATACCCGAAAGCTTTTTTATTTTATCAGACTTCATTAAAAAATACATTTCAATTCTCATTAAAATTTGTATTTTTAAGCCGTAAAAAAACATACATTATGCAACGAAAATTAATTGAGTGCGTTCCCAACATCAGCGAAGGACGTGATTTAACCAAAATAAACGAAATAGCCAAACAGGTCGAGACAGTCGAAGGAATTAAACTACTGGATGTTGATCCGGGCAAAGCCACCAACCGAACGGTCATCACTTTTGTAGGTGAACCCGAACAAGTGATTGAAGCGGCATATCGATTGATCAAAAAAGCCAAAGAACTCATCGATATGCGTCATCACAACGGCGAACATCCGCGTTTTGGTGCCACCGATGTTTGCCCGTTGGTTCCCATAGCCAATATCAGTATGGAAGAAACCGCTCGGTATGCTCGAAAATTGGGTGAAAGAGTTGGAAACGAACTCCGTATTCCCGTATATTTTTATGAAAATGCCGCCACTGAACAAAAACGAAAAAATTTAGCCAATGTGCGTGCCGGCGAATACGAAGGTCTTTCCGAAAAATTGCAAAATCCGGAATGGAAACCCGATTTCGGTCCGGCAGTTTTTGACGACGAAGTAGCCCGATCGGGAGCTGTGGCTATTTCGGCACGTGATTTTTTGATAGCATACAACATCAATCTCAATACCACTTCAACCCGAAGAGCCAATGCCATTGCCTTTGATATACGTGAAGCCGGACGTATCAAACGCGAAGGTAATCCGCTTACCGGTAAAAAAGTTTTGGACGAAAACGGAAAACCCGTGCGTATTCCGGGCAAATTTAAAGGAGTAAAAGGTATCGGTTGGTATATTGAAGAATACGGAATAGCACAAGTATCATACAATATTACCGATATCAAAGCCGCCCCCGTTCATTTGGTATTTGACGAATCGGTCAAAGCCGCCGACAAAAGAGGCGTGCGTGTTACCGGCTCGGAAATCATCGGTTTGGTACCCAAACAAGTGATGCTCGATGCCGCCGATTATTTCTTAAAAAAACAAAAACGTTCGTTGGGTATTTCCGAAAAAGAAAAAATAAAAATTGCCGTAAAATCACTAGGAGCAGACGATCTAAAACCTTTTAATCCAAAAGAAAAAATCATTGAATATTTGTTAGAAGAAGACAATAATACCAAACTAATAGATTTGAATTTGTCCGATTTTGCCGACTTAACCGCTTCCGAAGCACCAGCCCCCGGAGGAGGTTCCATTGCAGCCTATACCGCAACACTTGGAATAGCACTGGGAACTATGGTTGCCAACTTGTCATCACACAAACGCGGTTGGGACGAGCAATGGGAATTTTATTCGGAATGGGCGGTAAAAGGCGAAAAATACAAACAAAAATTATTACACCTGGTAGATGAAGACACCCAAGCCTTTAACCGAATAATGGAGGCTTTTCAAATGCCCAAAAAAACCGAAGAAGACAAAAAAATAAGAGCCGAAGCCATAGAAGCGGCAACTTTATATGCTACCGAAGTGCCTTTGCTCGTCATGCAAACCGCATATAACTCTATGGAAGTAATGGAAGCTATGGCTGAACACGGTTTACCGGCTTCAATTTCGGACGTAGCCGTTGGAACAATGGCTGCTCGAACAGGTGTTTACGGAGCTTATTACAATGTCAAAATCAATGCAGCCGGACTAAAAAATACCGAAAAAGCCGCCAATTTGTTACAACAAGCTCAAAAAATATTAAAAAAAGCTCAAGAAAAAGAAACAAAAATTCTATCTTTGATAGATAAAAAAATGAAATAAACCCAAAAAATAATAATATCATGAAAATCAACCGATACCAAGGCATAGACCATATTGACAAAGAAGCCAAAAAAGATTATATCGACCGACATTCGCCCTTTATTTATTGCGATGACGTAATGGAAAAAGGCAAGAAAAACCATGTAAAAATTCAAGTGGGAAAAGAATACACCCACCCCGACGACTTTGACCATTATATTCATAAAGTAGCTCTGTTTGACGGCGAACGACTACTTGGCGAAGCCATTATACCTGCCGGTACTTTGGGTAACCAATCCGAACAATTGGAAGTAACCTTTTCGGTAGTTCCCAAACGCAAAATGAAGTTATCGGCATTGGCTTACTGCACCAAACACGGTGTTTGGCAAAGTCAAGAAAAAACAGTCGAAGTTAAGTAACTTAATCAAAAATTATAAACCGGCTCAATAATTTTCTTTATATTGTTGAGCCGGTTTCTTTATTAAACGGTTTTCAATTATCTCTGTCTTCAAAATCATCTGCTTGATTAAGCCGGTTAATCAATACGTAAACAAACAATACGACCACTACTATAAGTATCAATATTTCCATACCGAAGATAAAATAAAGCATCAAATCAACTTATTTTAACGGCGGTTCCATACGCCAATATTTCGGACATACCTTGCATAATCATTGAGGTAGTAAAACGAACGTTGATAATGGCATCCGCCCCGAGTTTTTCGGCATCATCCATCATACGTTTCAAGGCTTGTTCACGCGAACGGGCTTGCAGTTTGGTATATTCGCTTACTTCACCGCCTACAAGATTTTTTAATCCTGCCATAAAATCGGAGCCAAAATTGCGTGCTCGCACCGTACTGCCACGTGCCACACCCAATATTTCTACAATTTGTTTTCCGGGAATAAAATCGGTTGTTGTAATAATCATAATAGAACAATTTATAAGTTTCTTAAATATAACGAAAATAAAGCAAAAATGTCACATAAAAAAAGCCACCCGTTACAGGCGGCTTTTTACAGAAGGGTATTTTATTTAATTATTTACCGTAGGTAAACGAGATATAATAGATACTTCCCACTTTACCGGTTCCGGGTGCCGGCAAATATTCTTCACCGGTCAAATTGGATCCTCCGATTTTGATTTTAGAATTATATTTTTTCAAATTATAACTTATTTGTGCATCTAAAATACTGCGAGCAGGCACCATTCCATCGGCAAATGACGATTGCCATTCAAATTCGGATTGATATTTGTAGTCTATTTTAAAACCGAAGTCGCCAAACAATTTATCGTTGCTCAAAGAAGCTTTAATACGATGTTCGGGAGTATTAAATCCGGCTCTGAAATCGGGGTCTTTGTCTTGGTCGAAATCAAAACCGGCATAATCATATATCAATCCGATACGATAATCGCCCGCTTTGTAGTTAAATCCGACATCGACACCATAAGAAGTTACGGTTTGATCGGTATTGGTATATAATTGAAAAGGTTTGAAAGATTGAGTACCAATGGCATTGAGTGCCGTTGCATCATGAACACTACCTACTTCGCCGGCTAAAGCCATAACACGTGTACTGGCGCCAAAATTGGTATATTGATTGTAGTAGGCGGCAAAATCAACGCCCAAATTTTTTACAACTTCGCCCCTATACCCGAATTCGATGGTGGTTACTTGCTCGGGTTTAATGGGTTTAACTTTGGCAATTTCGAGCAATTGGGCGGCTTGCGGCAGCGGTGTTCCCGATTGAGCGGCAGCGGCAAAAGCCAAAAACGAGTTTAAAGTATAAGCATTGTCATAAGCATCGCGTCCTACAATGGTTGCTCCTCCGGGATAAGTTGAACCCAGTATTTCTTCGCTATATCTTTCGGGATTGTCGGGTGCGGCACCCAATAAGGTAATGGGACCTAAATTTAAACCGATATACAAATCTTGAGTTGAAGGATTTCTAAATCCGGTTTGAAACGAAACTCTAAAATTGTGTTGTTTTTGAGCTCCGGCTGAATAGACCGCTGAAAAACGAGGTGAAAAATTACCGTCAAAATTCTTTTGTTTGTCAAAACGCAATGAAGTTGCCAACTTTAATCTGTCGTCTAACATTTTTTTGCTCAACTGCAAATAAGCCCCGTATTCGTCTATAAAAATAGGGTCTAATTCGGGATAATCGGTAAAAATGGTTCCTTCGGAATTAAGTGAATAACGACGGGTTGAAGCGCCAACTTGTAGTTCGGCAAATTTAATAAGGTCTTTAAAGTTGTATCCGGCTTCTACGTGTTTCAAATTGGTTTTGTCGATAAATTTTCCTCCGGTTTTAAAATCGGGGTCATTGGTTACTTCTTCAAAGGCTTTTTGGTATTCTTCGGTTCCGGGTAAATAACGTGGCGTTTTGGGTTGTCCGAAAGAATCGACCGGACTGTTATCGGCAAAATCACGTGCCGTAGCATGAGCTGTTGCGTCATCGGCACCATTTAACTTGGCATTGACATAAACACGGGCATAATCGGTAAACCAATCTTTATCGCTTCGCCATTTGCGGTTGATATTCCAAGCGGTAAACTTGGTATCGTAGGCATTACCTGCATCTTCGCCGGTATAATAAGCCCGCAAAAAGAATTTTTTGTTTTTGATTTCCAATTTATGTTGATGAATAAAAATTCCGTCCAAAACATAACGGTTGGCACCTTGATAAATGGTTTTTCCTGTTCCGAAACGCGAGTTCCAAACAATTTCCAATTTACCGGGTTGTCCGCTCGGGCGGTAATAAAAACCGAAATCACCTTTTATACTTTTGGCTTCGTAATCGGTTAAATCAGCTTCGGCATAACCGGTTCGCGAAACTCTGATATCGTCCAGTGCGCCTCCGGTAGCCGCACTGATAGGTAAGGTTGTTACGATTTCGTCGCCATAAATATTCATACCGTCATAAGACGGGTTGGCTCTGTTGCCTTTTAAAGCCTTGTTTATTTCACTACCGTCAATATCGGTATAATCAACTGCATACCAATCGGTTCCTTTTAAAAACGAAAAGTTTACTTTGGCTGCGGCATGACTTCCACCCCAAGCAAAACGCACGCCAACATCCGAATACGGATTGGTTCCGGCAGCTTCTTGTTTGGTTTGACCGTATTTGACATAAGCACTCAAACCTTTGTAAGTAAAAGGACTTTTGCTACGCATGTTTAACACTCCGTTAAAAGCATTGGCTCCGTATAAAGCCGAAGCAGCGCCGGGGAGTATTTCTACACTTTGCACATCTAATTCGTTCATACCTATAAGGTTACCCAATGGAAAGTTTAAAGCGGGAGAAGAATTGTCCATACCGTCAATCAACTGCAAAAAACGGTTATTGGCAAAAGTTGCAAAACCACGTGTATTAACCGATTGAAAGGTCAGCGAGTTGGTATTTAAATCAACTCCTTTGAGGTTAGAAAGTCCGTCGTAAAAAGAAGGTGCCGTGTTGCGTTTGATTTCTTTTAAGCTCAAACGCTCTATACTTACAGGCGATTCTTTTATTTTTTCTTGTCCCCGCGAAGCGGTTACCACTACATCGTCCAAAAATTCGTTGTTTTCTTTGAGTTGCACACTGATTTGTTGGGTATCGTTTACTTTCATTTCAACCGGTTTGTAACCGATATAGGATATTTTGACCGTTACCGGCAATTTTTCGGTAAGTATTTCAAACATACCGTCAAAATTGGTAGTAGTTCCTTGTCCTGTTTCTACTATTATCACATTGGCGCCGGGAACAGGGTCGTTATTTTCATCTGTTACCACACCCGAAATTTTTTGATTTTGACCAAAAACAGTCAAACCGAAAAACAGGAATAATAATGTAATTTTTTTCATAGTTGTTATGTATTTATTGATTTATTCAACGGCTAATATATAAAAAAAACTGAGTTTTGTTAGTTTTTTAAAGTTTAAGTCGTCCCAAAAACTGTATTTTTTTACATTTTTTTATCGATTTTATCATTTTTATTAAGCATTTTGAGTTCAATTGTATGTTTTTTGAGAGAAATATTTCAATAAAAATTTATACATTTACGGTATGAAATTATTTAATTTTTCGACCACTTCTTTGCGTTCCAAAATCTTTTTATCAATGATAGCCCTCACTTTTGTGGCGTCTATCATGATATTGTTTGTAACCATTTTGCAATATCGAGAAGAAGCGGAAGATTACCACAAAAAGCGTTTGCTAAGAAAAGAAAAAGCCGTTAAAGCACACATAAACAGCATATTGGAAAACACTTCTTATGAAGTAAAAACCGAAAAACTAAAATATATATTTAAGGTAAACGGTAATATGCGGGGACTTTCGAGCATAAGCGAACTTTCGCGCATACACAAGATGCCTATAAATTTATACGATTTAAATGGTAATTTAATTGTCAGTTCGTTATGGCAATTTAAAAACAACCAACACGATTCGGTGCGACATTTGAGCCCCGGCATTTTAACGGCAATCGACAAAAGTCCCAACAAACGATACGTTATCAAACATAACGGAAAAGAAGGTGAATACCAGTCATCTTTTACCTATATTTACGATAAAAAATTCAAGCCGATAGCCATCTTAAACCTCCCCTACCTTGCCGACAGCACTTTTTACAAAAAAGAACTGGAAGAATTTTTAAAAAACTTGGCAACCATATATTTAATCATGTTTATTTTGGCTATTTTTATTTCCTATTTGTTGTCACGTTATATAACCAAGTCTTTAAACACGGTTAATCACATGCTGCGACAAACTTCTTTTTCAAAAGAAAATCAAAAAATTATTTTAAAAAACCCCAATGATGAAATCAATCAACTGATAGAATCGTATAACCAAATGGTTGATAAGCTTGAAGAAAGTGCTAAAAAACTGGCACAAACCGAACGTGAAGAAGCTTGGCGCAACATGGCTCGACAAGTAGCACACGAAATAAAAAACCCACTGACCCCTATGCGTCTCAACATTCAAAGTTTTCAAATGACTTTTGACCCCGATGACCCCGACATCAAACAAAAATTTAACGATTTTAGTCAAATGTTGATAGAACAAATTGACTTGATGAGCAAAATAGCTTCGGCTTTTTCGGATTTTGCCAAAATGCCGCAAGCACAACTTTTGCAAAACGATTTGGTGGCTGTTGTAAGCAGTGTACTAAAATTATATGACCCCCGCCAAGTAAAATTTGTCAGCAATAAAGACCAAATTTCATTTCATTTTGACAAAAGTCAAATGCAACGCGTAATTACCAATTTGGTTAAAAACGCCTTACAATCCGTTCCCGACGGACGCGAACCCGATATACTGGTGAGTATAAAAGATTTAAACGACAAAATAATCATCAGCGTTACCGATAACGGTAGCGGTATTCCGGTCGAATATCAATCGCGTATTTTCGAACCCAAATTTACCACCAAAAGTAGCGGTATGGGATTAGGTTTGGCTATTGTCCGAAAAATTGTTGAAAACCATAACGGCAAAATTTATTTTAAAACTCACCAAGGTGAAGGAACTACCTTTATCATTGAATTTGACAAAAATTATAATTAATAGTATGTAACATCAATCCTAAAAAAACAAATATTATGAATACCAAAGCATATAAAAACGTTTTAGTGGAGATAAGTAACAAAATAGGTTTTATTACTATCAACCGCCCCAAACAGCTCAATGCACTGAATAAAGAAACCATTGAAGAATTACACGAAGCTTTTGACGGTCTTAATTTAGACTGCAATGTGCGCGTAATCATTGTAACCGGAAGCGGAGAAAAAGCCTTTGTTGCCGGTGCCGACATCAAAGAGTTTATGAATTTTGACGAACAACAAGGGCGCGAACTGGCAGCCAAAGGACAAGAATTGTTATTTGATTTTGTTGAAAACCTGACAACTCCCGTTATAGCAGCCATCAACGGATTTGCTTTGGGCGGCGGTCTCGAGCTGGCGCTGGCTTCACATATTCGTATCGCCTCGTCCAACGCCAAAATGGGATTACCCGAAGTATCGTTAGGCGTTATTCCGGGATACGGAGGAACACAACGCTTGGCTCAAATTATAGGCAAAGGAAGAGCTATGGACATGGTATTATCCGCCGAAATGATAGATGCCGAAACTGCCTTACAATACGGTTTGGTTACCCAAGTTTGCCAACAAGAAGATTTGATACAAACCGCTGTTGATAAAGCCCGAAAACTGATGCGAAATTCAACACAAGCACAAGCTTTTGCCATTAAAGCCGTTAATAGCGGATACCAAAAAAATGGTTTTGAAACCGAAAAACAATTGTTTGGAAAAGCCTTTACAACGCAAGATTTTAAAGAAGGAACAACTGCTTTTGTCGAAAGAAGAAAACCCAATTTTAACAATACAGCAATTAAATAAAGGAATGTCAAAAAAATATAAAAGTAATTTTATTTGCAATAAAGCATAAACTCGGTTAAAATCATTGTCCTCTGCCCTCTTCGGGGGGGGTGGGGGGCAGAGATTATGTATGCTGACTAAAAAAATATCAACGGTATTTCATAAACAATCGGGCACCGGACAAAACAGCAATGATACTTAAAATATAATTTTGCGGCGGTGGATTTTTGGGGATAATCAACAAAGCGGTTACTATAAAAATAACAACTGTAACCAATGCCGATTGCCATAATATTTTTTTTACTATCGGGCTCATATTTCGTTATTAATTATTGCAAATATAAATGAAATAGAATTAACAGACAATATGATATAATCAAAAAGAGATACCAATTAGTCCGACATTTTGTCTTACCTTTATTTTTATTACATCGATAAGATAAGGCTGTCTCAAAAGGGTTTAATTAATATTATCTGACAATAGACAATTGTTAGCTCAATGATTTTCAGATTAAAGATTTCTCACTGCGTTCGAAATGACACACTTTGTTATTTAACATATTGATTAACAGCATATTATCATTGCGAGGTGCGAGGCACGAGCACCGTGACAATCTTTGGTTTTGTGTCGGTTTATTGAATTAGATTCTTCACTTCGCTGTCGCTCCGTTCAGAACACGATACAGCAGTTAGCTCATTCTGTCAATTTAGGTTATTTTTTCTATTTTGCAAACATAGGATGACAGATAATTCAATTTTTTGAGACAGCCTTGTTCGAAATAACATGCTTCGATAGAGGGTTATTACCCGTTTCAATTAACATCTTTCAAAGTTTGTTTCAATATATCGGAATCTTATGAAATACAAAACCGATTCATCATTTATGCTTTGTAATATCAGTTAAAACCTATCAAAGCTTCCATGGCTTTGAGAGCTTCCATTACATATTTTTTAAATTGGGGATATTCGGTTGTCGAAATATCTTTTATGGGTGTATGCACATCAATGTTTACTTGCAACGAACCGTTTTTGTTTTTTTGAAAGGTTTCTTTAAAATTGTGTCCGTTTGCAAAGGTCAAATTGACATTATCGGGTATTTCAAAAAAGTTTCCGCCATCTTTTAAGTTAATGGTATAGTTTGATTTGTATTGGTCAATATATTCATAAAAAGCATAAGCAATAGGGTATTTTCTATCGTCCAAATTGACCAAATCGGCTGTATAAGGGTTGAGTTGCAAGGGTAATTTGAATATTTTGGATTTTCCTAAACTTTGCATCTTGTTTTTGATGTTAAATTTGGCTTCAAATATGGTTTTGTCATTTTCGGAGCCTTGTTGAATAATTTTGTAAGAAATCAAATCCAAGTCGAGTTTATCAAATCCTTCAAAATAATCGGTGATGTTTTTTTTCAGTATTTCTTCGTTTTTTTCGTCCAGCAACTGATTGAGTTTTGAATTGACTCTACCCTGTCCGGTTACTTTAATGGTAACTTGGTGTTTGTCTTTATAAATATCATAAGTTACATCGGTTTGTAAAACGGTTTTGGTTTGAGAAACATTGTCTAGGTGTATCAAGCCATTGTGTAACAATTTGTCGTTTTTTTGATAAGGAATGTCCAACGCACAAGCGCCCATGAGACTGGTTGGCAATGATTTGTAAGGCAGGTATTTGTCGGTTAGTTCGAGATATTGCACCTTTCCGTCCAAAACAACCCGTGCTATGGCATGATTAAATGCCGTTGAAGGCAACACCAGTGAATTGCGTCCGTAATCGGAGGTTTTGACCAATACCAAATTGACTTGCAGACCGGCTTTGCGTCCCAGCGTTAAAAACAGAGTCGATAAATCTTTGCAATCACCGAGTTTGGTATCGATAACTTTGGAAGGTTTTTGAGGTATTTGACCGCTTTGTCTAAAATCGACATAACTGTAATTCATGTTTTTCATGATATAGTCATAGATTTTTTTTGCTCGTTGGTCTTCGGACAGTTGTTGAAATCCGTCCGGAAAAATTTGTTCAAAAGTTTCATTGACCAAATTATCGTATTTGATGCTGGCGCTTGACAAATCGGCATACCACTGTGCTATTTTGTTCCAATTGTCAATGGTGCTCAAATTGATGCGTCTGAACACATCGACTGTTTCGGGCATATAATTTTCTTCGGGGGGCATGGCTTTTACATTTTTTTGGCTCCATTCGTATATGGTATATTTGCCTTTGCGTTTTTTGGTAAAAGGTACGTTTCCGTTTAACAGTTTGGTATAAATAGGTACATTTTTTGGGATAAAATACCGCACAATTGAGTTATTGATAGGATATATGGCATCAAACGTATTTGAATCGGTTAAATCTTTATAAAATCTGCCTGTTTTGGTTTCGACTACATCATAATCGATATATACGACATCGCCTACGGAGAGGTCTTTAAATACCAAGTTTGAACGCGATTTGTCGGCGGGAGCCAACGAACCGTCGGGTTTTACAATTTCGGATTTGCGGATATTATAATCGCCATACAAATTCAAATCATATTCTTTGAGCAATTCGACACCTTTTTCGGATCCTATTTCGTAAATATATACGGATCTGTAACGGTATCCGCCTTCTTCAAACAATTCTAAATTTACTTCATCGTGCAAAATGTTTATATCATAAGTTTTGTCATATTTTTTGCCCCGATTGGCTTTGATATAATCATACATTTCATCATTGATATAGGTTTTAAAGGGGTCGCTGATATGTTGCAAATCGTTGATCCGATTGCGTAGTTTGTTATTGCCACTGTTGTGCGACAAAGACTTTTTGTACCATTTAATCGCTTCTTTTGTTCGACCGGTTTGTTGTGCAATCAATCCTTTATAGAGCATCAAATCGAACGAATACGGGAATTTTTTCAAACCTTGATCGGCGTAGGGTTGGGCTTCTTTGTATTTTTGCAAATCGGTGAGTTTGTCAATAATACGTTTGTCGTATTTGATTGCCCACGGATCTTTTTTATGAAGCAATTTATACATTTCAAGAACCTTGTCATTTTCTTTTTTGGTACTGTAAATTCTTATCAATCGATTATACAGGGCTCCGTAATTATATTTTTTTAACAATTTTTGCAAGAGTTCAATCTCTTTGTCTTGTTCTTCATACATACGAGAACGCACTCCTCCGTATAGAACCACATAATTTAGCAAAGCGTTTTCGGCACTGTAATCGATGACTTGATCCAATGTGTTTTTAAGTTTTACTTTGTTTCCTTCGCGTGCATATTCTACAAAGTCTGCCAAATAATGTGTAATGGGTGAATCGGTCGAACGACGCACTTTGTCCAAAAACTTTTTCATTTCGCCTACATCCTTGCGAAAAAGTTCTTTGGTGTTGGTCATTTTGGTAAACAACGCCGCATAACTGTCGGGGTCGTCGTTTTGGATATTTTTGGTAAGATCTTTGTTTTTTTCCGATTTTTCTTCAATATTGTAAACATCGGACATCAATAAACGCAAAAAGGTGCTTTTGGGGTATTTTTTCATCAAAGGTTGCAAAACCTTTTCGGCTAACTGTCCTTTGGAATTTTGAATGTAAGTTTTAGCCAACATTATTTGATAAAAAACACTTTGGGGATTTTCTTTGATTTTTTGTTTAAAAAAACTTTCATATTCATTGGCTTGCAACTTGGCATTGATATCGGCTGCTTTGCTGTGATTGTAGGCGGCATATTGTCTCGAAAATTTTAAATCGGGGATAGAATTGCCGTCTTTATCGGTCAAACGAAGCGCAAAAAACACATAACTGCCATTGGTGGTTTTTATCAAAATTCGATTATTGCCTTTGGGCAGCGTAAATCGGATGGTGTATGCATCTAACTGACTGCGACGATCTTCGGTTTTTTCAAATACCTGAACATCATTGACCCAAACTTTGGTGGCTCTGCCAATGGTCAGGTGCATAAATACTTCTTGGGTTTTGGGTGATTGTACAAAGGTTTGGGCATAATTGATACCCGAACCGTATTCGGCATGATTGATAAAATACATATAAATATCATTGCCTCTTAATGGCGGTTGATACCAATTGACAATTCCATTGCTATTGGCATTAAATCCTGTTTGGCTAAAAGCATGTTTTTCGGGGGCATAAGGTATATTGATACCGCTTTCGTTTAAGTTCTCAAATACACCGCAATATTCCCAATCGCGAACGGCATTTATTTCTTTGGACATTTTTTCAAATTCATCTTCTTTGTTTTGAAAAGAAAGTGCCGTAGCTTGCAAATATTTCAAAGTTAAAGCCATATTTTTGGGATTTTGCAAGTGTTGTTCATAGTAATATTTTATACGCGAAACACTTGTTTTGTTTAATCCGTCCGACAAATAGTTGTCAAACATAAAAGGTTCATTAAAAACCGGAAACAAATAATAACCCCAATCGGGTTGTTTGACAAAATTTTGATGAAAACCCTCTTGGTTGCTTTCAATACCTGAGGAAATTAGCAACATTTGACGCAATAACAATCCTTCGGCATCGAGTTTGTTCCATGATTTCTTTTCGATGAATTTTAGAGCTGTTTTACGTTCATTTTTCAAATAGGCGTCCCATATTTTTTGATATTTGGACTGTCCCGAAACCGAGATGCTGAAAAAAATGATAAATAATAAGGCAATTTTTCTCATAAAATATTGTTTTTTTTACAACCAATTGTTTTTGATATACCAATTTAAAGTTTCTTTTACACCTTGCTCCAAGTGATATCGGGGTTTAAAATTAAAATCGGCAACCAAAGGTGTGCTGTCGCATAACCAATTGGTTTGGGTTATTATATAGTATTTATCGGAATTTAAAGTAGGGGTTTTGCCCAACTTACATTTTATTTTTTCGTTGATTTTAGCCATCAATTTTACCAATATTTTAGGCAGATGAAATTCAATGGTTTTTTTATTTAATTCTTTTTTTATCAGGTTGTTAAATTGTCGAGAAGTATATTGTTTCAAATCGCTGCCAAAATACGACCGGTGTACCTGTTTTGATTGTAACATATCGAATAATAAACGGGTTAAATCTTTGACAAAAATAAAACTCAGGTATTGTTCTTGCTCGCCTATGTATGTTTCAATACCTTTTTTGATACTTTTAAATACCAAATAATAGTCGCGTTCGCGGGGTCCGTAAACACCCGTAGGTCGCATAATCAGCCAAGGAAAATTTTGTAATTTTTTGATATATTTTTCGGCTTTTAACTTGCTTTTGCCATACAAAGTTGCCGGTTGCGGTGTATCGGTATCTTTGACAGGTATGCTTGTGCCGGGTTTGCCGGGCCCGTAAGCTTCCAAACTGCTGATAAAAATAAATTTGTCGGGGACTTGGTGATTTTCTTGCAAAACTTCAATAAAGTTGCGGGTATTTTGATAATTGACTTGCTCAAAAGCCTTGGTATCGCAAGTTTTGGTTAAGCCGGCATTGTGTATTATATAGTCAAAACGACCGGCTTGTTGCAGTTGTTTTTTTAGCGTTTGTTTTTGCGAAAAATCCAGTTCTAGAAATTGTATTCTGTTATCTTGCAAAAATTGTCTGCTACTTGTTTTTCTAATACCTGCTGTCGTTAGCAGCCCTCTATTCAGTCCTTCTTCTACCAAAAAACTTCCGATAAATCCACTTGCTCCTGTAATCAATACTTTTTTCATTCGGTTTTGTTTTGGGCATAAAGTTTATTAGAGTTCTTTGGCATAAATTCTGCGCCGCAAATGTTGTCTTTTGTTGTAGGCATTAAACATTTGCAAAGAAGGTTTGTTATCTTCCAAAATATGACTGGTAACAGCGGTTGTAACCCCATTGTCTATACAGGCTTGCGTCATGTGTTCATAAAAGATAGCCGGCACGCCTTTTCCTTTGTATTCGGGGAGAACGGCATGCAGTAACAAATCAATCGTATCGTTTTTATACAAAGCCTTTAAGATATGATACCAACCAAAGGGGAACAATTTGCCTTTGGCTTTGATCATGGCTTTGGACAAGGACAAAACTCCCAAACCGAAACCAACCAAACGGTCGTTTTCGTCCACTACAAAACCAACATATTTGGGATTGACCATATCAAAATACATATTGGTATAGTAATCGATTTGTTTTTCGGTTAGAGGCACAAAACCGTACAAATCGACATAAGATTTGTTGATGATTTCAAAAACCTGATGGGCATAGGGTTTTACTTCTTTTGATTTTTTAAAGTTTTTAAATCTCAAATTGTATTTTTGCTGCACTATTTTAGATACCCTTTTTATTTTTTCGGGCACTTCTTTTTGGTCCAATTTAAGTTCATATTGTATCCAATCGGTCGCTTTGGCATAGCCTAAGGTTTCCATGTGTTGCGGGTAGTAAGGATAGTTGTACAAAACGGCTTGGGTAGCTATTTCGTTAAAACCTTCAACCAACATACCTTCCAAATCCATATCGGTAAAACCCAAGGGACCGTGCACGCCCGTCATACCTTTTTCTTTTGCCCAATTTTCAACGGTTTGCATCAGAGCTTTTGAAACTTCGGGGTCATTTTCAAAATCAATCCAACCGAAACGCATCATTTTTTCGTTCCATATTTCGTTGGATTTAGGGTTGAGAATACCGGCTATTCGTCCTACTATTTTTTCGTCTTTATAAGCCAGCCAATATTTGGCTTCGCAGTAATCGAAAGCCGGATTTTTGTCGGGATCCAAAGTCGATTTTTCAAAGGTATGCAAAGGAGGAACCCTATATGGATTGTCTTTGTAAAGTTTGTCGGGAAAAGCGATAAACTTTTTCAAGTCTTTTTTGGACTTTACTTCTTTAATTTCGATAGAAGCCATAATATTAAGATGACATTTACAGTTTTTTACTCGATTGTATCAAGCTTTCGATTGAACGTTCAATTTGTTCTTTGGTATGGGTTGCCATAAGCGAATAACGCAATATGGCTTTTCCTTTTTCGACAGCAGGATGCACAACCGGATTGACATAAACTCCGTCTTGCAACATGAGGGTTGCCAATTGATAGGTTTTTACATCGTCCCCTACATGAATGGGTATAATAGGTGTTGTGCTTTTGCCTATATCAAATCCGTTTTCGGTTAATAATTTTTTGGCATATCGGGTATTTTGCCACAATCTGTCAATTCGTTCGGGTTCGCGTTTTATTATTTCCAAAGCTTTTAAAACGGTAGCTGCCGAAGCGGGTGGAATACTGGCACTAAACAACAAAGCACGTGCCGTGTGTTTCAAATAGTTGATAAGATCGTTACTTCCTGCTACAAATCCTCCCAACGAAGCCAATGATTTGCTAAATGTTCCCATAATGGCATCAACTTTATCGGTAACGCCAAAATGACTGGAAGTGCCTGCTCCTTGTTCGCCCAAAACTCCGAGGGCATGAGCATCATCGACATAAACCGAAGCATTGTATTTGTCAGCCAAAGTTGTTATTTGATCCAAAGGAGCTATATCGCCTTCCATACTAAAAATTCCGTCCATAACTATAAGTATGGTGCGATTATGGTCGAGATTTTGTAATTTTTTTTCCAAATCTTCCATGTCATTGTGCTTGTATTTGAATACTTTGGCAAATGACAATCGGGTGCTTTCAATAATAGATGCATGGTTTTTTTCGTCTATCAAAATAAAATCGTTTCGACCGGCAAGAGCGGCAATACTTCCCAAATTGGATTGAAATCCGGTACTAAAAACCGTAGCGGCTTCTTTGCCTACATAGGCGGCAAGTTCGGCTTCGAGTTTTTCGTGTAAGTCTAAGTTCCCGTTCATCAAACGTGAACCCGAAGCACCGGTGCCGTATTTATCCAAAGCTTCTTTACCGGCTTGAATAATTTCGGGGTGTTGGGTCAATCCCAAATAACTGTTCGAACCAAACATCAAAGTTTTTTTGCCTCTCAATATTACTTCGGTATCTTGTCCGGTTTCAATGGGGTGATAAAACGGGTATATACCTTGCTCCATAAACATCTGCGGTAAACGATATTCAGACAACTTTTTATGTAATGGTTTCATAAATATTTTTTTTCAATAAAAATCGGGTTAGTTTGGTTACAAAGACATTTTTCTTTTTTAAACCAGAGACAAAGCTACAATTTTTTTTTCAAAATTATAAAGATTAGGTTAAGAAACTAAACAAAGCTTTATTAAAATTTAAGAATTTGCCACAAGATAGATTCTTTTTGTATCTTTACTTACAAAAAAATATCTATAAAATTATGGAAACTTATAAAAAAGCAGACAAAAAATTAAAATTCGGACTTTCGTTAGGCATTGGCTTATTCATTGTATTTATTTTAATAGTTTCGTCAATGACAACTATCGAAACAGGACACAAAGGAGTTTTATACGAAACTTTTGGCGGTGGTGTGGATACCACTCAAATTCCTTTAAACGAAGGCTTTCATTTTGTTGCCCCGTGGAACAAAGTTTACAAAGTAAATGTTAGACAACAACAATTGTTTGAAAGCATGAAAGTGTTGTCTTCCAACGGCTTGGATATTCAATTGGATGCAACGGTTTGGTTTCAACCCAGACACAAAGATTTGGCAAAATTGGTCAAACTCAGAGGGCTCAATTATGTCGATGATGTTATAAAACCCGCCATACGTTCGGCAGCGAGAAATGTAGTAGGACGTTATACACCCGAAGAAATTTATTCAACCAAAAGAGAAGCTATTACACAAGAAATTTTTGATGAAACCAATCAAATACTCAATGACAATTTTGTGCATCTAAAAAACATTTTGGTGCGCGATGTTACCCTGCCCCCTACCATTAAAACGGCTATTGAACGAAAACTCAAACAGCAACAAGAAGCTTTGGAATACGAATATCGTTTGCAAAAGGAACAAAAAGAAGCCGAACGAAAACGAATAGAAGCCAAAGGTATTAAAGATTTTCAAGATATTGTTTCGATGGGTATTTCGGATAAACTTTTGCGTTGGAAAGGTATTGAAGCTACGCTTAAACTATCCGAGTCGCCCAATACCAAAGTGATTATTGTAGGAGGAAAAGACGGATTACCTATTATAATGAATACCGAAAAATAATCTGATTAACGACAAGTAAGGTTCGGTTTGTTTTTTGACAATTAACATCATTATAACCAACTAATAATCAATGGTTTAATTTAGATTGCCGGACATTTTTTGACAATACATTTGTCATTATCGTTTGGTATTGCCTTATTGAAAAAATTTAGGCATTCGAAAACATTATGGATACCTGTATTGCATAAACTTCATTGGTTTATTCGATTATAAATCAAGTTTTCAATTATGGTATCCAACTTTTTCGATTTATATAGATTTAAACAATCTAAAAAAACAAACTTATCGTTGCTATAATATCTAACCTCTTTGGAAGAAAAAATTTGATTGATTTCATTTTTTGCCAAACTATCCAATTTGTCCGATACGTTCCATAAATTGCCAATATCAATTAAAACACTTTCCGAAACATCTTTGTGATAAACGATACTGTCATACAATTGATTATTGTATCCGTGTTTTAAACATTTGATAAAAAAATATTCTTTGGCATATTCTTTATTTACAAGGTCTTTACGTTCAACCGGATTGGCTGCCATTTTATCATTATGAACCGTTTTGCAAGAGAGGACAAACAAAATCCCAAAAAGCAAACCGAGATACTTCATATAATTAGGATAAATAAAACGAAAATTACAATCAACTGTTTCAAACATCATCTTCAAATAGCATCCGAAGAATGAAAAAATCACTTTTTAAAATAAGTTAAAAATTCGTCATAATCACGGATATAATCCGCTTCGTTATACGGACTTGAATTGACAACCAAACAAACGCTGCCTTGCGAAAAATCTTTTATTTCGCGCCAAATACCCGTAGGTATCAGCAAGCCTTTATCGGGACGGTTTAACAATACTTCTTTTTTTTGAATACCGTCATCGAGCAAAACTTTAAAACTACCGCTTATGGCAATCATAAAACCGGTTTCGTGCTTATGAGCATGCGCCCCGCGATAAGCTCCGGCGGGTATGTTAAAAATATAATAAACTCTTTGCATCTTAAAAGGCAAAATACCGTTTTCGATAACCGCCAAATTACCCCTGTGATCTTTTATTGTGGGTATATCTATGATAATACAGTCTTTTACGGTATTTTTGACAGGTATTGTTTTTGTAGGATGGTTATTCATATCTGAGCGCTTGTATGGGATCTAATTTTGAAGCTTTGTATGCCGGATATAAGCCCGACACAAAAGCTACCACAAATATAACAAAAATTGCCATACCTATGGCGTCCCAAGGCATACCAAACGGATTATGCATCAAATTTGCCACGACAAAACCAATGAGTAAACCGAATATTATACCGAAAATACCGCCCAAAAAGGTTATCACCAGTGTTTCGACAAAAAATTGCAACATTACCAACAATCGGGTAGCACCAATAGCTTTCCGAATTCCTATTTCGCGTGTTCGTTCGGTAACCGATACCAACATGATATTCATTAAAGCGATTGAAGAACCCAAAATGGTTATCAAACCGATAATAAAAGCAAAATAACGCAAACTCTGACTGACTTTTTTGAGTTCTGCTTCTAACTTATCGCTGCGGTTGATACCAAAATTATTGGCTTCTGACGGTTTGAGTTTGCGAATATTCCGCATCATGGCAATGGCTTGTGCCACCAATTGTTCATAATGATTTTTGTCGGTTACACTTACATCGACGGAAAAATTGCCGCCGGATTGAAAAATACTTCGAGCTAAATTTACAGGTATCAATATCTTATTGTTTTCGCTGCCGCCAAACGTAGCTTGTTTGTTTTGCAGTATGCCGATAATTTTAAAACGATTGCCTTTGATGATAATTTCACTATTCAAAGCTTGCCGATTATCAAAAAGTTCTTTGACCAAATCGGAGCCTATCAAAGCTACATGTCGGTTATTTTGAATATCTTTTACGGTAAAAGGTTTTCCTTTTTTAAGTTCCAAAACATTCACCTTATTATAATTTTCGTCCACGCCGATAACTACATATTTGGGATCGGATTTTTTTTCGCCTGTTTTAATTTCAACATCTCTTGCCGCTTGAAAAGAAATGGAAACCAAAGCATACGGGTCGTCAAACTTCTTTTTAAAATCAAAGGCTTCTCTAAAACTTATTTTCGGATTGATTTTTTTACGTCCTCTGCGGTGTCTTCTGCCTTGCAATAAGTTATTTTCATAGCGTTTAAAACTGAATTTATTGGAACCCAAACTACGCAAACCGGCAGAAAAATTATTGTCAATGGCATTAACAACCGACAAAGTACCCACCAAAGCCATAATACCGAAAGCTATAATCAACATGGTAATAAAAGCCCTGATTTTTTGAGCTTTGATAGATTCAAAAGCTATATTGATGTTATCACGAATTATTTTCCACATAAATAAAATATATTAATGTATAAATTTATAATAAAATACGATTAAAAACGTTTCTTATTACAAATAATTTCAATAATTTTACATTGAAAAACAAAAATCTATCTATTATGAAGAAAATAATTATTGCAGGATTCGTAATGAGCTTATTGTTAAGCTCTTGTGTCAGTAAGAAAAAATACAACATGCTTAAAGAAGGCAAAGCCGAAACCGAACAATACTTGCGAGAATATAAAGACAAGTATTACAAGTGTACCTTGGAAAAAGAAAAATACCAAACCCGTTTGGAAGCTTTGGAAGACAATAACAAAACCTTACAAGATGCCTTAGACCGATGTGTTAATCTCAATCAACAAGGAAATGTCAATATTAGCAAATTGTTAGATGAAATTAACAAATCGAACAAATACATCAGAATGTTGATTTTGGAAAACAAGAAAAAGGACTCGCTGAACAAAGTTTTGAGTTCGCGAATAACCCGCTCGCTTAAAGATGTCGATACCAAAGATTTAGACGTTAAGGTTAAAAAAGGAGTCGTTTTTATCTCATTGTCGGACAAAATGATGTTCAAATCGGGAAAAACCGAAATCAGCAAAAAAGCCGACAGCGTACTGTTTAAACTGGCAAAAATCATCAACGACTACAAAGATTATGAAGTGCTGATTGAAGGACATACCGACAATGTACCAATTCATACACAATGTATCAAAGACAACTGGGATTTGAGTGCCTTACGAGCTACGGCTATTGCCCGCAAGTTGCAAAACGATTTTGGGGTGGACCCTGCACGTCTAACCGCAGGCGGACACGGCGAATGGCTTCCCAAAGCAAGTAACGATACTCCCGAAGGACGCAGTATGAACCGCAGAACAGAAGTTATTTTGATGCCTAAACTGGATCAATTTAACAAATTAATGGAAAAAGGAGTTAAAGAAGAAAATCAATAACCCACATAAACCATAAGCGTATGAAGGGACTGTCTTGCATGGCAGTCTCTTTTTTTATTGCACCTTTAAACGAATCCCAAAGCTCAGCAAACGACTTTGCAACTTTTTTAAACCCAACAATACTTCACCGGGTAAACGCAATAATAGAACTTGCTTTTTGTTGAGATGACTTTGGTCAATTTCTTGGATAAGACGACGGGCAGATTCATATTGTTTCATCATTTTATATTCCAATGCCCAAACATAACGATTGGTATCCAAAAATTTTTTCAAAAAAGGGTCGGTTTGTTCAAATGGTTCAAAATCCTTCAATATAGCCGTTTTTTTATCAATCTGATAACTGGCAAACAACGAGTTGTCTGCTTTGTCAATATGTATCATCGTGATTTTTTGACTGTATGCCAAAGGATTATTTATGCCCAAACGCAAAAAAAACTCGGTATCTTCGGCATGAATATTCGGATTAAAACCACCTGTCCGTGAAAACAAATCTTTGGTAACGGCAAAATTACTGGTAAAAAACAAAGGAAAACTTTGATTGTATCGATAGTAAGGTTTTACTTTAACTCTCCGGTTATCAAACTTACACACATAATCTTTTGATAATTTTGAATTGTATAAAATTTGATAGGCGGTTGCAAAAAAATCCGTATCTTCAAATTGGTCGGCAAGATTTTTTAATTCGCTCAAATGTTCGGGCAACCATATATCATCGGCGTCTAAAAAAGCCAATATTTTGCCTTGTGCCATAGCGGCACCTTTGTTGCGTGCCACGGCAACACCACTGTTTTGTTGACGAACAATTTTTATACGACTGTCTTTAATTGTCAAAGCAATATCAATAGACCTGTCGGTTGAACCATCATCAATAAGAATAATTTCAAAATCGGAAAAGTCTTGTTTTAACACGCTGTTAAGGGTGTTTGCAATATATTTTTCTTTGTTATAAACGGGTATGATAACTGAAAAAAAAGGCATAAATCACATCATTTTAACCGATTGTAATACAAGACCTTATAAATATCAAACAAGAATAATGAAGGACGTTTTCCTGTCAAATTGGCAAGCAATAAAGGAGACAAAACTTTAAATCCGGCTTGCCATACAAATCGAGGTATTATTTGGTTTAATTTACGAGCTTGGCGTGTAATCCTGTTCAATTCATGCAAACCGTATCGGATGGTCAAAAACCGATAAGTTTCCAGCGCCCGGCGAGTTTTTCTCAAAAACTCCGCATTTTTTTCCAAACCCAAATGAACTACGGGATTGTGATAATGTATCACTTTTCGGTTATTTTGTTGTAAATTGTAAGCAAAAACACTGTCTAATCCATAGCGTTTCAAATCTTTAAAATTTTCGGTATCGACTAAAAAAACCTCTTTATTAATCAATAACGAACCGGAAATAACACTGTTATACACATCTTTTTGACGTTGTTGCAAACTGCGACTTTCGCGATATTTGCCAAACTTCCACCGCAAGATTTTTTGAAGGTCGGCACATCGATCGGTTACGGTTATACCGCCAAAATAAACATCGGCGGGTTGTGTCATAACTTTGAGTAATTTGACAAAAAAGAAACGGTCGGACGGAAAAACATCGGCGTCCATAAACAGCAGATAATTGTATGCGGCATCGCTTGCCATGTGTCGTCGCATGGCTATTCGTCCTTTATTTTCGAAAAATTTCTTGTAAACAACATGCTCAAAATCCTTTAACAAATCGGACAGATTAAAATCGTGTGTAGAGGCATCGTCATAAACCAAAATTTCATATTCAATACCTGTTTTGCGAACTTGTTTATCGATTTCACGCACCAACGGATATACGTTATAATTATATGTAGGAATGGCAATACTTATCATTCGTTGATTTCAAATTCAACTTCAAACAATTTACCGGCTTCGCATTTAAACGTATCGGAAGGATATTGATATATCAAAGCATAATCGTGTGTTGCCATAATTACGGTTTGTCCTTTTTTATTAAGCTCGGTTAGCACTTTCATAATATCATTGGAAGTTTCGGGGTCTAAATTTCCGGTAGGTTCATCAGCCAATATCAATTCGGGGTCATTGAGCAAAGCCCTTGCAATGGCAACCCGTTGTTGTTCGCCACCCGACAACTGATACGGAAAACCGTAAATTTTTTCCAACATACCCACTTGTTCCAAAACATATTCGATACGCTGACGCATACGCAACTTATCTTTCCAACCGGTTGCTCGCAACACAAACAACAAGTTATCGTAAACATTACGGTCGGTAAGCAATTGAAAATCTTGAAAAACTATACCCAACTTGCGTCTCAAATAAGGAATTTGCTTGGTTTTAAGTTTGCGTAGATTAAAATCAACCACAATACCTTTACCTTTGGTAAAAGGCAGTTCTCCGTAAAGTGTCTTGAGCAAACTACTCTTACCGCTTCCGGTCGAACCTATCAAATAGTAAAAATCGCCGCGTTTCACCTCCAAATTTACACCCGACAATACGGGTTTGTCTTTTTGCATAATAACGGCATCTTTCAATTGCACCAAAATTTCTGACATAATAAGCTTATTTTCAAAAAAAACGTCTCACAAAAATCAACCTTTCGTTTGCAAATCACTGATTATCAGGTTAATAAATCAAAACCAACAAACATATCCCTTTTATGAAACAACCTTTTTGTATTTAATAACGAAATTACAAAAAAGCCTTGAAGTAACAAAATAATACCAAGTTCAATTTACAAAATAGATTCTAACACGTATTTAATGAAAATTGCAGTTAGTTGATAGTGCTAATTGGCGGTTGTCATTCAACTATATCTGTGTTTTTGGTAAAGCGTCCTACGGAATTGGCGGAATAAATAATTTGTCTAATTGATAAAGATTTCTCACTGCGTTCGAAATAACACATTTTGCTATTTAATATACTGACTAACAGCGTGTTGTCATTGCGAGGGGCGAGGCACGAGCCCCGTGGCAATCTTTGGTTTTGTGAAGGTTTATTGAATTAGTTTCTTCACTTCGCTGTCGCTCCGTTCCGAATGAAACAATACACTTTGTTCCGTTTCGAATGACACACTTCGACAGACACTATTACCCGTTTCAATGGGTAGCTTATGAAACATGTCTTGAAGTATCGGCATATCGGTTCATCTCCCGAAACTTCGGGGTATCATAAATTTTCTGCTAAAATAACAGTAGAACCAA
>Ga0256834_1000481_pt1 | contig 28604 bp, 29 predicted proteins | sample 4281140metaG_FD_190536 | JGI IMG/M metagenome (GOLD analysis project Ga0256834, IMG submission 190536) | Hydrothermal vent microbial communities from East Pacific Rise, Pacific Ocean - 4281-140 | ecosystem: Environmental > Aquatic > Marine > Hydrothermal vents | place: Pacific Ocean: East...
ATTGGTACGAGCTCGGTTATTTCTATGGGGGTATTTATTGGGCAATCAACCAAAATCATAAATCGCTCAACTGGTGAAATTCATATGGGTGAAGTTCCACCCTTCTCAGTCGTAGTTTCTGGCTCACTTCCAGCAAAAAACCCACTGCCAAATGGCTCGCCAGCCCCAAGCCTATATTGTGCGGTTATTGTTAAAACAGTAGATGAGCAAACCCGCTCTAAAACTTCAATTAATGATCTATTACGAGATTAAATAATGTCGCATTCTAGCACCAAACAACAAGAAATAAACGCAACTGCCTTGTTAAGCAATATGATTAAATGCCCCTCCGTTACGCCAAATAATGCAGGGGTGCTTGAAGTGGTTGAGGCTTTTCTAAGACCGCTTGGTTTTGAAACCTATCGCTTAGAATTTTCAGGCGATGGATCGTACGCGGTTGATAATCTATTTGCTATTCGCAAAGGCAAAAACTTAAACGATAATAGCAAGCATTTATTATTTGGCGGTCACACAGATGTTGTGCCTATTGGCGATGAAACTCATTGGACGCACCCGCCATTTTCTGCCCATATTGAAAATGGTGAACTTTGGGGGCGTGGGGCAGTTGATATGAAGTCTGGCGTTGCCGCATTTTGCTCTGCAATAAAATCAGCGATAGAAAACGGCTCGGCTGAAAGTGGCACTATTTCTTTAGCCATTACTAATGATGAAGAAGCCGATGCAATAAATGGCACTGAGAAAATTCTTAAATGGGCAAGTGAGAAAGGTCATAAATTTGATTTTTCAATAGTTGGCGAGCCAAGTTCAGCTAAAGAACTTGGCGATAAAATTAAAATTGGGCGGCGTGGCTCATTTGATGGTCATATTGTGGTTAGGGGCAAACAGGGACATATTGCTTATCCAGAAAAATGTATAAACCCCATTCCTATTTTGGCTGAAATTGCGCTAGCTATAAGTAATGAGCCGCTTGATGAAGGCAATGAGCATTTTCAAGCATCAAATCTTGAAATTAGCGCATTTGATGTTGGCAATCGAGCAACCAATGTAATACCAGCTGAGGCATCTTTGCGCTTTAATGTGCGCCATAATGATATTTGGACTAGAGAAAAACTGCTTTTTTGGGTTCAGGCACATATTGATAAGATAGATAATAGGGGAACAAAAATTCTGTTTGAAAGCCCAACTCGTGGTGCTAATTGTTTTATTTTTCCAGCAGGCGATGCCGTGGCACTACTTGATGAGATTATTGAACAAAAAACGGGCAAAAAGCCGCAACATTCAACAACAGGAGGCACATCTGATGCTCGCTTCATTGCCAAATTATGCCCAGTTGTAGAATGTGGACTTGTTGGCAATCATATGCACGCAGTTGATGAAAGAGTGCCAATTAGTGAAATTGAAGGCCTAACAGAAATCTACAAAAGCTTTATAAAAAAATATTTTGCTAATTAGCGTCAGCAATTTTATCCCAATTATTTTGCTGTGTTAATAGAGCGCGAATATAGGCCATATTAGATTTCACTTGCTCGGGGGGTAAAAGCTGCGAGTAAATAGCACGAGCCTTATCAAATTTACCCTGCAATCCATATATTAGCGCAAGATTTTGCTTAATTTGCGAACTAGCCCTAGGCATAGAAACCGCACGCAATAAATGTTGCTCAGCTTGTGCTAATTCATTGGTCATTGCATAAGAAAGCCCAAGATTTGCTTCAAGCGAAGCCTGATTTGGTGAAACAGCTAATGCTTGCCTATAGAGTTGGCGAGCAGCTTGGTTTTGTCCCATTTGATCAAGAATAGCGCCCTTTACCAATAAAGCATTCCAATCTGGCCTATCTGGCATAATTGTTTGATTAATGATTGTTAGCGCTTGGGTGAACTTACCATCTGCTGACAACGCTTTTGCATAAGAAACTTTTATATCCATATCCTTTGGATAGGAAGATAAGGCTTGTTGCAAAACTGCGACCGATTGCCCAGATTGCCCCGCAGCCCTCAAAGCTGCTGCAAAATGAATGATGATGGTTTTATCACGTGGATTAGCTTTATATTGCGCTGAAAGTTGCGATAATGTCGCTCGAGTTTGAGTAATACTCATTCCCGAATAATCAGGGGACTGCATAGTGGTGCGATTTGATGCGCAAGAGCTTAATATAATAGCTGAAACACCAACTAACAAAAGGTTGCGAAATATTCTTTTTTTACCATTTGAAAAAGATAACAATTTAATTCGCCCCACCTATCATTGCAAAATGCTATAAATTATATATAAAATAAATAGATCATTAACCCTAACGTGAGGTTAAGAAGTATTGTTGATTTAGTTTTGCTGTTAGGAAATAATTGTGAAAAAGAAAACTGATATAATTAAAATATTTTGCTTAAGCGATAAATATAATAAATGGGACAAATATTTAAAAAATAGGCAAATAGATTATCTAAAAGCCACTGGCTTTTCTGGCGTAAAAGGTGAGTTAGTGCCGCTTAGTGATGAAAAGGGTAATTTCTATGCCTATGCTTTTGGAATCGGGCATAAAGAAAACAATTCCCCTTTAATTTTGGGATTGGCTAGTGCCAAACTAAATAGTAGCAAATATCAGCTAGAAGGTGAGATTGAAAACCCAACGCTTAGTGCGCTCGCTTTTAATTTGGGTGCTTATTCCTTTGATGAATATAAAAAATCAAATAAAAAAATTGAATTAGAATATTCAAAGACGATAGATGTTAGCGAGGTAAAACGCCTAACAAAGGCCGCTTTTATTGCCCGTGATTTAATCAATGCCCCGCCAAATATCTTAGGGCCAAACGGTTTTGAAGAAGAGTTACAAAAATTTGCCAAGCAAAATAAAATGCAAATTAAAATAATCGCTGGCGATGAATTATTAAAACAAAACTTCCCAATGATACACGCTGTTGGCAGAGCCAGCTCACAAGCACCACGCTTACTTGATTTAAGCTGGGGTAAAAACAGCGATCCAAAAGTAACTTTGGTTGGCAAAGGAGTTACATTTGATTCGGGTGGGTTGGATATAAAGCACGCCGCTGGCATGATGTTAATGAAAAAAGATATGGGCGGAGCGGCAAATGTACTTGGCTTGGCGCACGCTATAATTGATGCCAAACTCAAGGTAAATTTACGTGTGTTATTGCCCATTGTTGAAAATGCAATTTCTGGCAATGCATTTCGACCGGGGGATATTTTACCATCACGTTTGGGGCTAAATGTTGAAATTGGTAATACGGATGCTGAGGGTCGTTTAATTTTGGCAGATGCCTTGGCGCTAGCAGATGAGCAAAGTCCTGAATTAATTATTGATATGGCAACGCTTACTGGTGCGGCTCGCATTGCGCTTGGCCCTGATTTACCGCCGCTATATTGTGACGATGATGAACTGGTGCAAGAAATGCTCAAAGCTGGCAAATATTGGGGTGATGAGCTTTGGCATATGCCGCTTTATCAGCCCTATGATGAAAAATTAAACTCTAAAATTGCCGACATAAATCATATTACCCCATCTTTTCCATTTGCTGGCTCAATTACCGCCGCACTATTTTTGAAGCGCTTTGTTTCAAGGGCAAAATCTTATGCGCACCTCGATATTTTTGCTTGGTCGCCAAGCGGTTTGGCTGGTCGCCCGCAAGGTGGCACAGATCATGGAATACGTGCTACCTATCAGGTGCTTAAAGATAGGTATGGAGCTTAATATCCCTTTTTTCTATCAACAACATTGCGCAATGGCTTGCCTTGCTCATGCTCAAGAATTATATTTGAAAAATAATTAACTCCCGTTTGAGGGTTAGAAATAGCGGCAATATGGGGGGTGATAAAACAGTTTTCTAATTGCCATAACTCGCTTGATTTTGGCAATGGCTCAATTTCAAATACATCAAGCGAGGCAGCGCCAAGCGTTTTATCTTTAAGGGCTTTTATTATATCGCTCTCAACCTGATGGCCGCCACGAGCGGCATTTATTATTATAGGTGCGAAATGTTTGCAGCGCTTTAGCTTTTTGAAATTATCATAATTTAAGATATGTTTTGTTTCATTTGTTAGCGGTAAAAGATTTACCAAAATCTCGCTTTGGCGCAAGAAATCATCAAATTCTTGCTCACCTGCAAAGGTCTTTACCCCTGTAATCTGTTTTTTTGAGCGACTAAAACCAAATAAATTAAAGCCTAGCGGCTTTAATTTATTGATAGCGTCTTTCCCTAATTCACCAAGCCCCATAATGCCAATAGTGCGCTCATTTGCAGGAGGTGGAAAAAATTGCGACCATGTTTTATTTTGTTTATCACTTTGATAGCGGCAAAAAAGCCGGTGGTGCATGCTAACATTTGCCACCACATAATCGCTCATACATTGCGCCAACTCATCATCAACAAAGCGAGTTATAGGCACATTTTTTGGTAGGGACTTATGCTCTAATAGTGCATCAACTCCAGCACCAAGACAAAGAATCGCTTTAAGATTATCTAAGCCATCAAAAGCATTTTCATCGGGTTTCCAGACAAAAATATATTTAATCTCATTAGGATTATAATTATCACCCTGTCTTACAATCGGATAATGCTCAAGCTTCTCTCTTAAGCTCTTAGCCCATTGTTCTTCATTAACATTATTTAGGTGTAATAATAAAACCATCTTAATTAAAAAGGGCTACACCAAAAGATGTAGCCCAAATAATTTATTCAGTTGGAAGCGGCACTGGATTTTCTGATAGAGACTGTAAATAAACCAAAAGATTAGCACGATCTACGTCTTTCTTTATGCCAGAATAAGTCATTTTGGTTTTTGGAGCAAAGTCTTTTGGTTTTCTCAAAAACTCATTTAGATTTTCATAAGTCCAAATATTTCCCTCAGCAGCCATTTCAATCATTATTTTAGAATATTTATATCCCTCAGTATGCGCAAATGGTTGATTAACAATATTATAAATTGGTGGGCCAACCATTATTTTAAGATTTGGCTTAAGAGAATGACAAGCGATACATTTTTTTGCAACTTTCGCCCCAGCTTCAATATCAGCACTAGCTAATAGGCTCGGTAAACTTGCTGTTTCAGCTATAACTGGCTGTTCTGGTGTGGCAGGTGCTTCAGCTGTTGCTGGTTGCGCAGGAGTTTCTGGTGTAGTAGCAGGAGCATCTGCAGGAGCGTCTGCAGGAGCATCTGGTTGAGCAGGAGCTGCAGGAGTTTCTAAAACCTGAGCAACTTGTGGTTCAGGTAAAGCATATCCCGGCCCTTTATCCCTTATTGGCTCATAAGCTTGGTTGGTTATTAATCCAACAACAATTACAAAGACAGCTGCGCCAGCTAAAGCAATAATAAATTTTAATATAAGATTTAAGCTCATAAAGAGATCTCCAAATAGCATCATCAACAAGATGAGGTGAAATAATGATTTGCAAAATAATATCTATTTGTAGGGAAACTAACGCTAAGACTGGTTTGGTGCAACTAAATAAAACTCTATCAGTGATTTTTTTTATGATAAATCATTAATAAGGAAATTCAATTAGTTGACTAAAGTTAAATGCAATGAGAAAAGCGAAGCAATAATATTAAATGGAGTGCTAGGTTTGACAAAAATAATTGCTTTTCAGGGCGAAAAAGGGGCTTTTTCGCACGCAAGCGTTGATGCTTTATTTCCAAATGATGAGGCGCTACCATGTGAGACTTTTGAAGATTGCATTATTGCAGTGCAATCTAAGAAAGCAGATTTTGGCGTAGTGCCGATTGAAAACTCGCTTTATGGCCGCATTGCCGATATTCATCACCTATTGCCTGAGAGTGGTTTGTTTATTGTTGGCGAATATTACTTGCCGATTGCAATGAACCTATTGGGCAAAAAGGGCGCAAGCCTTAATGATATAAAATCTGTGCAAAGCCTTTCGGTAGCTTTGGGGCAATGTCGTAAATTTATTAGTCAACATAATTTGAAGAGAATAAATGCCGCCGATACTGCAGGCTCGGCAAGATATGTTAGTGAACAAAGTGATATATCGCTTGGTGCTATCGCTTCGGCATTAGCTGCAAAAATCTATGGGCTAGAAATTATAAAAGAAAATATTGAAGATGAAAGCCATAATACAACCCGCTTTTTGGTGCTTTCAAAACAAAATATTGCAGCAAAGCAAAATGATGGCTTAGTTAAAACCTCATTTGTTTTTAGGGTGCGTAATGTCCCTGCAGCGCTTTATAAAGTGATGGGCGGTTTTGCAACCAATGGCGTAAATATGACCAAACTTGAAAGCTATATGGTCGATGGCTCATTCACCGCCACGCAATTTTATGCCGATATTGAAGGGCATAGGGACGATAAATCAGTTAAGTTGGCATTTGAGGAATTAGAATTTTTCACCGATTATTTCCAAATTCTTGGAACTTATAGAGCTGAGAAAATCTGACAAAATAATAAAAAAAAGAAAACACGCCTTTAACGTTCATCTAACAAATTAGATGAAAACCTGATTTTAGATGAAAGAAACAACAATGAGCAGAAAATATCATTCTCCACTAAGAACATCGCAACAAGATATTGATGCTACACGTCGTGTGTTACAGACAGAGCAAACTCTATCTCCTGCCTATCGTTTGGCGTTTTCTGATGAAGATTTTATGACTTCAGAAGCTTTACGGGGTGTGCGTTTTCAGCTTGAATATCTAAAACCAGAATTAATGTTGCAAGAGCGGGGAATAAAATCAACTGTAGTTTTATTTGGTGGAGCTCGCATACCTGCCCCAAATGAAGAGCCAAAATCTGCAAAAACTGAAATTGCAAGAAAAAATCTTAAAAAAATCTCTCACTATTATGATGAGGCTCGCATTTTTGCGCAACTAGCTTCAAATAAAGCAAAAACTTTTGATTATAAAGAATATGTAATTGTAACTGGTGGTGGGCCGGGTATTATGGAGGCAGGTAATTTAGGGGCACAACAAGTTGGAGCGCCCTCAATAGCCTTTAATATTGTATTGCCGCACGAGCAAGCGCCAAATAGCTATATTAGCCCCGATCTTTGTTTTAATTTTCACTATTTCGCAACCCGTAAAATTCATTTTTTACTAAGAGCAAAGGCTGTTGCAATTTTTCCTGGTGGTTTTGGAACATTAGATGAGTTTTTTGAAACATTAACTCTAATTCAAACAGGAAGAATGGAAGCTATTCCTTTATTAATGTTTGGAAAGGAGTTTTGGAAAAAAGCAATAGATCTTGAGGCACTAGCAGAAGCAGGCACTATTTCACCAGATGACGTGGATTTAATTACAATAGTTGATAGTGCAAAACAGGGCTGGGAAGTAATAGAAAAATTTTATAGTCTTTAATTTGGTTGACGATTAAACTAGTTTTTTATATAAGCCGCACTAAGTGCCGTTAACTGACAAGTTATTAGCGTTAGTTGCGGCAATATTTTTTTGACAAATTGAAAATAGGGGCCGTGTATTATCACGGAACAATATTATGAAACGTACATTTCAGCCAAGCCGCTTAGTTCGCGCCAGAAGACACGGTTTTAGATCTCGCATGGCAACTAAAAATGGTCGCAAAATTCTAAGTGCTCGCCGTGCTCGTGGCCGCAAACGTCTTTCAGCTTAGGTTTTAATGGCTTTGGGCAATCTGTCCAAAACCATGTGCTAATTTAATGTTTGATATTTTGCAAAAATCTGAACCACAAAATAAATTGCGTACTCTAAAAAAAAGAGCGCAATTTTTGCGTGCTGCAAAGGGCAAGCGAGTTAGCTCGAAGAGTTTTTCTTTGCAGATGATTAAAAGCATGAATTTGCAAAATTTTAATGACAAAGAAAATCTGCAATCAGGCATAGGTTATACCATAACTAAAAAAACTGGTAATTCTCCTGAGCGCAATAGAATAAAAAGACGGTTTCGTGCCGCAGTTCAAAAATGTGCGCTAGGTTTTATGCCAAACCATGATTATGTATTAATTGGCAGACGTTTCTCCTTAAGCCAACCATTTTCCTCTCTTGTCATTGAACTTGAAAAATCTATAATAAAAATTCACGCAAAAAATCCTAATAAACAAAATTTGAATTAATAAGAAAAGTAGTAAGTCCATGCAAGATAAACGCAATATGATATTAGCCATTATTTTAAGTATTATTGTGCTATTTGGCTGGCAGTTTTTTATCATTGGGCCACAGATTGAGCGCCAAGCAAAATTGGAGCAAATTGCAGCTGAAGCTAATATTGTAGAAAATGGTGCAAATGGTGTAAGCGATACGACAAATTTACCAACGCCAAGTGCTAGTGCAAACATTAATACTAATATTGCAGAGCAAGCCCCGCAACAACAAGGTGAATTTGCTGACCGCTTAGCAGCGATTGCTAGCTCACCAAGAGTTGAAATTGATACTCCCTCTCTTATTGGTTCAATCAATCTCGTTGGAGCAAGGCTTGATGATCTTGAATTGAAAAAATACAATGAAAGCGTTGATGATAATTCACCTATTATAACCTATCTTTCTCCTGCTAATGGTCCAAATGGCTATTTTATTGATCAAGGTTGGGTACCTGCTGGCGGTGATACCAAATTACCTAATTCCACAACTCTTTGGCAAGTTAGAGGGAATACTACATTAACTGAAAAATCCCCCGTTCACCTTACCTTTGATAATGGAGAGGGTTTAGAATTTACTCGCACTTATTCTTTAGACGAAGATTATCTTTTTAGCGTTACCCAAACAGTGAAAAACCTAACGAACGGTGATGTTGCTCTTTATCCTTATTCTAGAATTCAACGTATTGGCACGCCAGATGTAACTAATTTCTTTGTGCTTCATGAGGGAGCTATTGGGGTGCTTGGTGAAGAAAACTTAGTTGAGAAAAAATATAAAGATCTAGTCAAGGATTTGCAAATTGATGCGCCTTCAACTGGCGGTTGGTTGGGCTTTACGGATAAATATTGGGCAGCGGTAATTATGCCAAAACAAGATGTGGCAATTAATGCTCGTTTTTCTTGGAGCAACCCAGCAGCAAAAGACATTTATCAATCAAGTTTTGTTGGACAAAACGCAATGATTGTTAGTGCGGGCAGGACTATTGAATTTGAAACTTATATGTTTGCTGGTGCAAAAGTAGAATCAATTATTGATAATTATGAGCAAACTTATGGTTTTGATCGCTTTGAATTATTAATCGACTGGGGTTGGTTTCACTTTATTACTAAACCAATGTTTTATGCAATTCGCTGGCTTAATGAATTATTGGGCAATTTTGGACTTGCCATTCTTGCTCTGACAGTAGGTGTAAAATTAATATTTTTCCCACTTGCTAATCGCTCCTACGCCTCAATGGCCGCTATGCGCAAAGTGCAACCAGAAATGAAGGCACTGCAAGCTCGTTATAAAGACGATAAAATGGAACAGCAAAAAGCGGTGATGGAGCTTTATAAAAGAGAGAAAATTTCACCTCTTTCTGGTTGTTGGCCAATGTTAATCCAGATACCAGTGTTTTTCTCGCTCTATAAGGTGTTGTTTGTAACTATTGAGATGCGCCATGCGCCATTCTTTGGCTGGATTGTGGATCTTGCCGCACCTGATCCGACACGAATATTTAATTTATTAGGCCTATTGCCCTATGATCCTATTAATGTTCCCATCATTGGAACTTTCTTAGCCATTGGTATTTGGCCTGTTATTATGGGCATTACTATGTGGGTGCAATTTAAACTCAATCCACCGCCACCCGACCCAACACAAGCGGCTATTTTTGCTTGGATGCCAGTATTATTTACCTTTATGCTAGGAACGTTCCCAGCTGGTCTGGTTATTTATTGGGCATGGAACAATTTTCTTTCAGTAACCCAGCAATATTTCATTATGAAACGTCATGGGGTTGATGTGAACTTGCTTGAAAATATCATGGCAAGCTTCAAGAAAAAAACCACTTCAGAGCAAGATGAAAATGCAGATATAGCTACCAATAGCGCTGCCTCTTCAGATGAAGAAGCGGCAAAAGAAAAGGCAAAAACCAGCGTTAATAAGCCAAAAAAACGGGCAAGCCCAGCAAGCCCTAAGACAAGAAAAACTGCTAGCGCTAGTAAAAGCAAAAAACCACAGGCTAAAAAAACTACAAAAAGAGAACCAAGACGTAAGTCAAAAAAGTAAATAAGACGAAAGTCTAAAAACTAAAGTGATAGAGTGGCACAAGAAAAACAATATTCAGTAGCGCAATTAGAGGCGGGCAGATTATTATTTGCCCGTCCTTTTGTGTTTATTAAGGGCTGTGTAAAAATTGCAGATTTACCGCCCTCTGATATGCTTGAAATCGCTTTTGCAGGGCGCTCAAATGTTGGAAAGTCCTCTTTGATAAATGCACTAGTTGGCATGAAGGCACTTGCGAGAACATCAAACACACCGGGCAGAACGCAAGAACTTAATATTTTTGAAAATGAATTTGGCCCATTACGCATAGTTGATATGCCCGGATATGGTTATGCCCAAGCGCCAAAACCAAAGGTTGAGGCATGGACGAGGCTCATTCATTCTTATTTAATTGGCCGTCCAAATTTAAGGCGTGTATATGTGCTTATTGATGGGCGACACGGCATTAAGGCCAATGATAAAAGCCTAATGAACGAGCTTGATAAAGCGGCAGTTTCTTATCAAATTGTGATAACTAAAGCTGATAAGCCAAAAGAAAAAGAATTAAACAAAGCAATCAGCACCACAAAAACCGCCATAGCCAAAAGATCTGCCGCTCACCCAGAAATAATTATAACCTCAAGCCACATTGGCGAAGGAATAAATTTTTTAAGAGCTGAAATAGCCGAATTTCTTAATTAGCTATTTGGTAAAGCATCTAGCGACCAGCCCAGCAGCGTGAGCGGAGAAAATCCCTAGTTATTTGTATGGAAAAAGAATAAACGGCGGGGGTGTTCCACCTACGCCAAGGCTACGCGGACAAGCGGGGTCGGGCAGCCTGCGTGGCGGGAACGCAAGAAAAAATGTAGCGACCAACGGCGACAAGATAAAGAGCATGGTGCTGCTGGACAGATTTGAACTGTCGGCCTCTCCATTACCAATGGAGTGCTCTACCCCTGAGCTACAGCAGCTAATATTTTTAATCTTTGCTTAGTGCCATAGCAAAAGACTTCACGCAAGATAAAAAACGTGCCATATAGTCAATCAACTTAATTCTTTTATAAATTTATCATGAATAATAAAATATCTAAAATTGAAAAACAAAAAATATTGGCTGCAAAGCTAAAGGAAAACCTGAAAAAAAGAAAAAAACAGACAAAAACTCGCCTCAATAATGACATTAGCAATAAATAATGAGAGTTTTATGTTTAAGAGTTCAAATGGTTGAGAAGATTAACTAACAAAAAGCACTATGAGAAGAGAATAATGGCTAAGATAAAAATTATTGGCGGTAATCGTCTAAATGGAGAGATTTATATTTCAGGTGCAAAAAACGCCGCCCTTCCACTTATGATTGCTTCACTTTTAAGCGAAGAGAAACTAGTTTTAGAAAATCTTCCAGCTCTTGCTGATGTTAAGCAATTAAAAGCTATTTTGAAAAATCACGGCACTCAAATTACTGAGCAAGAGCAAAGCTCTAAAACTGACGGCTCAATAGGTAAAACGGTTAGCTTTCAAGCAAAGATTATTAGCGATATTTGTGCCCCCTATGAGCTTGTTTCAGAAATGCGAGCAAGTTTTTGGGTAATTGGGCCTTTATTGGCACGTATGGGAGAAGCACGAGTTTCGCTTCCAGGAGGTTGCGCTATTGGCACAAGGCCTGTTGATTTTTTTCTTGATGGGCTAAAGCAACTTGGCGCAAAAATTGAAATAAAAGATGGCTATGTTATTGCCAAAGCTCCAAAAGGTGGTTTGGTTGGCAACCGAGTGCATTTTCCAAAAATCTCGGTTGGTGCAACACACACAATAATGATGGCGGCGACGCTCGCCAATGGTACAACGATAATTGAAAATGCTGCAAGAGAGCCAGAAGTTGGCGATTTAGCAAATTGCCTTATTAAAATGGGCGCTAAAATTTCTGGAATAGGCACGCACGTTTTGACCATTAAGGGTGTAAAAAAACTTCATGGCGCAACGCATAGAACCCTACCAGATAGAATTGAAACTGGCACTTATGCGATGGCAGTTGCTATGACGGGGGGAGAAGTTTTGCTTAAAAATACTAATGCAAAACTATTGCAATCTGCACTTGATATTTTGATAGAGGCTGGTGTTGAAATCTTGGAAGAAGAAAATGGTATTAGGGTGAAAGCTAATGGCGCAGGCCTTCGCCCAATAGGTGTTGAAACACAAGAATTCCCCGGTTTTCCAACTGATTTACAAGCGCAATATATGGCGCTTATGACACGCTCTGCTGGCATTGCTAATATAAAAGAAACGATTTTTGAAAACCGCTTCATGCATGTAGCAGAACTTGCTCGTTTTGGAGCTGATATTAAGGTTGATGGGCAAGTGGCCACTGTTTGTGGCGTGCCACAACTAAGAGGAGCGCAAGTTATGGCAACAGATTTACGTGCTTCTGTTTCTTTGGTAATTGCAGGATTGGTTGCAAAGGGGGAAACCACTGTTTCTAGAATTTATCATTTAGATCGTGGGTTTGAGAATTTAGAAGAAAAATTAAAACGTTGTGGCGCACAAATTGAGCGTATAAATGATTAAGTTAAAATAGAAATATAGTGGAATTAGATATGAGCGATCTTAAATTATTAGCACTTGATAGTGAAGATTTAGAAGTTATTTCAACTCATGTTCAAGACGCAATAGTGCGTGTTGGCGATATGGGATATGCACAATCTGATAATAGGTTTGCACTTTTATTAAATCGCTATGTGTGGGACAAAAACCCTGCAAATAAAAACAATGAACGCCGCCGTTCAGCACTACATTTTGATAATGTGAAATCAATTAAAATAACTGGAATTGATAGTTTAGCAAAGGATGGCATGTTAAATCTATTGGCAATAATTTTTGAAGCTAGTGATTTACCTTCGGGAAAAATTATATTAACTTTTGCGGGTGGTGGAACTGTAAGCCTAATGGTTGAAACTATAGAGGCTCGCCTTAGCGATCTTGGGGCGGCATGGGCAACAAAAACCACCCCCTCTCATAAAGAAGAATAAAATGCCTTTAATTCTAAATATAAATGATAATGATTTTGAAAGTAGCTTTTCATCACTACTTGAAGTTGGAATGGATATTTCACAAGATGTAAGAGAAACTGTTACAGATATAATTATAGATGTTCGTAAAAATGGTGATGAGGCTTTATTAAAATACAATAAAAAATTTGATAATCTTGAAATAGATATTGAAAATTTACGCTTTAGCGAAGCTGAAATAGAAAATGCACTAAAGCAAGTTCCAAAAGATGTAATAGACGCTCTAAAAATTGCCTATGAACGGATTTATAGCCATCATAAAAGGCAGTTTCCAAAAAGCGATATTTATCAAGATGAATTGGGCGTAACGCTTGGCACAAAATGGAGCGCAATAGAGGCCGTTGGGCTTTATGTTCCGGGTGGTTTAGCTTCTTACCCCTCTTCAGTTTTGATGAACGCAATTCCTGCAAAAATTGCTGGGGTGAAACGCTTAGTAATGGTTGTGCCAACTCCAAATGGTCAGGTAAATCCTGCTGTTTTAGCCGCTGCCTCAATATGTGGGATAGATGAGATCTATCGTCTTGGCGGAGCGCAAGCAATAGCCGCTTTAGCTTATGGCACAAAGACATTTAAGCCTATTGATAAAATTGTTGGGCCCGGCAATGCCTATGTTGCAGAAGCAAAGCGCCAGGTTTTTGGACAGGTTGGTATTGATATGATTGCAGGGCCTTCTGAAGTTCTTATCATTGCTGATAAAAGCGCTAATCCTGCTTGGGTTGCCGCTGATCTTTTAGCGCAATCTGAACATGGAGCAGGGGCACGTTCAATATTAATTACTACTGATAAAACCTTGGCAAAAAAGACCTTAGAAGAAGTTAGCCAACAACTATTAACCCTATCTCGAAAAGATATCGCTCTTGATGCTTGGGAAAAATATGGTGCGATTATAGAGGTAAATAATCTTGATGAGGCATTTAATTTGGCTAATATTTTAGCCTCAGAACATGTTGAATTAGCGCTTGAGGAGCCTAAAAAATATTTACCGAAAATAACAAATGCAGGTGCGATATTTTTAGGTCATTATACACCAGAGGCCATTGGTGATTATGTTGGTGGATCAAACCATGTATTACCAACTGCCCGCTCTGCTCGTTTTGCCTCTGGCTTAGGGGTAATAGATTTTATGAAGCGCACATCTATTTTGGGTTGCGATAGCTCTTCGCTTAATGCTTTAGCCAAACCAACTATCACTCTAGCAAATACCGAAGGGCTAAGCGCTCATGCTTATTCGGTTTCTATTCGCACAAATAGATAGGTAAACCTATGAAACAAAGGGATTTTGACGATGAAACAGACCACTTAGTCTCAATCACGCTTGACCCTTCAACCATTACACCTATCAATCCCGATGAGATTCACGAAAGAAAAATTGCGATTTTTGATCTCATTGAGGAGAATAAGTTCTATCCTGCACGAGTAAAGTCCAAAGGCCCTTATGCGCTTCATCTTTCAATCATTGGCAATTATTTAGTGCTTGATGTTCGTAACCCAATAGATTTTTCACCCATCTCAGCGCATTATCTTTCTCTAACTCCGTTTCGTGGTTTAATCAGAGATTATTTTCGTGTTCGAGAGCATTATTTTGAAGCGATTAAAAGTGCTAAAGTCTACCAGATTGAAGCCGTTGATATGGGGCGGCGTGGATTGCATAATGAGGCCGCAGAAATTTTAAGAACAAGGTTAGAAAATAAGTTAGTAATAGATCATCAAACCACACGTAGATTATTTACGCTGATTTGTGCAGTGCAACCATTAGCCGCCCGTAAAAGCGAAAAAGAAGATAAATTACCAACTTGTCTATTTGTTTGCTCAATGAATTCTGTTCGCTCACCAATCGCCGCAGCTCTTGCTAGGCGGCATTTTTCAGACCATCTAAGGGCTCGCTCAGCTGGCGCACATTCAGGCAAAGTAGATGGCTTTGTGCATGAAATTATGCAAGAAATAGGGGTGGATATGTCGGTTCATACGCCTCATAGGTTAGACGAGCTTGTGGCAAGTAAATTTGATATTGTTATTACCCTATCAAAAGGCGCAAAAGAAGCGGTTGTAAAACGCAATTTAGAAATTAAAAAAATTGAACATTGGACAACAATAGATCCAACCCTATATGAGGGGACAAGGGAAAATAAATTAGCAAATTATCGTGAGCTAAGAGATAGTTTAGATATACTAATAAAAACAAAATTACCAAGTCTGCTTAACAATGGTTCACAAAGTGCGTGAAATACTTTAGGGAAGTACTTATATAGATATTTATTAGCAAAAACTAAGCTGATATATTACAAATAACAATTTGGAGAAATAATGCCTAAAGAAGAACTGCTCGAATTTCCGGGCGTAATAATGGAACTACTACCTAATGCTACTTTTAGGGTAAAACTTGAAAATGACCACGAAATCATCGCCCATACGGCAGGTCGCATGCGTAAAAACCGCATACGTGTGTTAGCTGGGGATAAGGTTTTAGTTGAAATGACCCCCTATGACCTCACTAAGGGGCGTATTACTTATCGCTTTAAGTAATAGATTTTAGGAGCTATTGATGGCCACTCGTCCAAAATTGATTCTGGCATCAGCATCACCACGCCGATTAGCTTTGCTAAATCAAATTGGCGTTGATCCTGAATATTTATTGCCAACAGATATTGATGAAACCCCTGAAAGAGGCGAATTGCCACGAAAATTGGCAATGCGTTTAGCTGACTCAAAGGCGCTTGCGGCACAAAGAAAAGCGCACAGAGCCGATTATCCAGCAAATTCACTGGTTTTAGGGGCTGATACTGTTGTATCAGTTGGGCGGCGTATATTGCCAAAGGCTGAAATGATGGAAGAAGCAAGAGCCTGTCTTTCTTTGCTTTCTGGTCGAGCGCATAAGGTTTATACAGCGCTTTGTTTGCTTACCCCAGCAGGCGCACCACGTAGGCGTTTGGTTGAAACCAGAATACGCTTTAAGCGTCTAAGCTCGAAAGAGATTGAAAGCTATTTAGCTAGTGCTGAATGGCAGGGCAAAGCTGGCGGTTATGCTATTCAAGGTATTGCTGGTTGTTTTGTGGTTAAACTATCAGGTTCTTATCATGGCGTTATGGGGCTACCGCTATATGAAACCATGTCATTATTAAATGGTGAGAATTATAATATTCATAATGGTTGGGGCTCGTCCGCTAATCTGGGCTCGGTTTGATGATGCAAAATAAAAAAGATAATGTAACCACATTAAAACCAGTAAAGCCCTGTCCAATATGTGAAAAAAACTCAATACAAAAATATCACCCTTTTTGCTCAAATCGTTGCGCTAATGTCGATCTTAATCGCTGGCTTAGTGGTGCTTATGTTATTGCTGGGGACGATAAACAAGATGAAAATATAGAGCTAGAATAGTAATAATCTATCCCTATAATAAATATCTATAAAAAATTACAATTTGGGTGCTAGACACAAGCAAATCAACAGCCTATAAACCCTCAAAATATATACCCTAAAAATGCCCGGGTAGCTCAGGGGTAGAGCAGTGGACTGAAAATCCTCGTGTCGGTGGTTCAAATCCGCCCCCGGGCACCATTAATGTATCTCACGGCTCGCACCACTTTTACTATGACGGCGCAAAATGCGCCTATGTTAAAAGTTGAGCCTCCGACCTGCTGGTCTGAAGCCTTGGCGTAGGTTGGTGGGGCGGCGCTAGCGCCGGCGAGCCCAAGGCTCGCTGTACTGAGAGATGGAGTGAAGAAAATATATATTAGGGATATTCTTTATTCTTTTTGCCGATGCTTTCACTTTATTGCTATTCAGAACATGCTAATTTATAATATTGTCCACTGCTGAAGGAAAAACTTGGTGATTTACCGAATAACTAGATATCTAATTGATCTTACGGTTTTGACAATCATCCTTTCAATAGCCCTCATTTATTCAGTTCAGGCCAATAGCCAGCCCATGAACACTGGAATTTTAGAAAATTATTTATCTCAGCAAGATCTTTCTGGCGGGATTTTGTTAGTCTCTACACAAGATAAAATATTGGTTTCAGTTTCTGGTATTGCTGAGCGCAGCACCAACGTAGCCGTGACACCGCAAAGCAGGTTTTATCTGGCCTCCTCTGGAAAGACTATCGTTGCAGCGGCGGTTCTAGGGTTTGTTGAGGATGGAACGCTTCAGCTTGATGGGTTGGTTTGGCCATTTATCAAAGATATCGATAATGTAGATAAATTGGCAAATAGTGACGCAGTTACGCTTCGCCAGTTACTTAACCATACTTCTGGCTTGCCCGACTATCTGGACGATGTTTTTTTTGCTGCAAGTGAGAGGCAGCCGCAAAAAATATGGGCCCCATCAGAAGCCATAGCCTTTGCTCTTGAATTCCCCGCAACGGGTGAACCAGGTGAGGCTTTTGAATATAGCAACACTAATTACGTCCTATTGGGTCATATTTTGGCTGGGATAAGTGGTTCTTTGGAAGCGGCACTTGAGGAGAAGGTTTTTTCAAATGCTGAAATGATGGAAACTTCTGTGGGCAAACCTAACTCTACTTTGTTGTTGGCTCGCGGATATATTGAAAGAGATTTTTTAGACGTGAGTGATTTAGCATGGGCTAGCGTACTAGGTGATGGCCCCGTTATATCAACGGCTGGCGACCTCGCTAAATTCGCTGTGGCACTATTTAGGGATAAAAAAATAATTGGTGCAAAGCTTTTGAAGCAAATGCAAACTGGCTCAGATGTAAATGATAGTTACGGTTTGGGTATCGGAATTGATGGCGACGAATGGGGTAATTGGTTTGGCCATGCGGGAAGCTATGAAGGGTTTGAAGCTGATTTTAGGTATTATCCTGAAGAGGAAGTTGTTTTCATTTTTTTGACAAATGGAAACCCTTTGGATGATGAGCCAATTCTTGATGTTATAGCTGAAAGTTTTTTTGATGAATAACCGCTCATTTTCTTTTAGAAAGAAGCACTCCACTAGCGGCAAGCATTGCGCCTGCACTTATTACAATACTAGCAAGCCATAAATTGCTGCTTGCTTGGTTAATTCCAAAACCCACAAGTATTAGTGTGCTTAATAGCGGGGTTAGATATGCTCCCGCACCAAGGATTTTTATATCCCCCTGTTTCATCGCATAATCCCAAAGATAAAACGCTCCCCCAACTGGGCCAATGCCAAGCGCTAAAATTGCTAACCATTGTGATAAACCTTGCGGTAAGATTGTTTGTTCAAAAACCACATGCGCAAAACTTGCAAGCAGGGCAGTGACAAGGCAAAAAAGCGTGACGGCATGGGTTGGGATATGTGAAACCAAACGAGATAAAACCGAATAAGAAGCCCAAACAAAAGCTGCCGCCCCTGCCGCTATATAACCAAAGCCCGCATTTGAAGAAAAAGCAAAATCATTGCCATTACTAACAATCAACACCACCCCAAATAGCCCAAGCAAAGCCCCAATAATATGCCACCAAGCAAGCTTGCCGCCGCCGTGTGATTTAGGCAAAAAAGTAGAAAAAAGCACTATTAATAATGGCCAAAGATAATTGATTAAACTCGCCTGCAAAATGGGTGCATTTTGCATCGCAATAAACAATAAAAAATGATAACCAAATAAACCACCAACCCCCAGCGCCCAAATTTTAAGCGGCATTTTGGCAATTTCAAACAAGTTTTTACGCTGAATAATACTGGTAATAAGCCCAATAATAAATGCAATAAAAAAACTCATGCCAACTAATTGAAATGGTGGAACTTTATTAACAAAAGAAACCAAAAACGCCAAACCCGCCCAAAGAATTATTGCACCAAAACCAATGATTGTTGCACGGGGTGAGTTGTTATTCATATTCTGGTTTATCCTTATTGAACATCAAAGGTCTGAGTTTTTCAACGCAATGAAGAAATCTAAAAAAGCATAGCAATGTTACTCATTGTAACAGTGAGAGGTGCAGGAGTAACCTTGATAAACACAAATGATTCTTTGTTATTATCGGAATCTAAAAAAGTTCCCGCCTTAGCCTTTAAACCAATTACCGCATCGTCATCTTCTAATAAGCAGTGCCATCGTTTGTTTTCTTTTAAGTCACCATACAATTCCCCTTTTTGTTGAGGCGCTCTAAGAGCATCAATTACTCTTTTTATTCGATTATCTAAGTCACCAGATTTTAGTATAGGACTTTGTTCGTGCATGCCTGTTAAAAGTGTGATGTCTAGGTTAACTCCAACACTAATTGTCTTTCCATAAAGCGGAAGGAATGTTTGATTATCAATTATCCTTCTAAAGTCTTTTACACCTGTAGTAAAATTAGTATCTTCCCATTTCTTAAGAACAGCAAATGGTTCTTTTCCCCATAGTTTTTTAAGCTGAGTATCAAATGATTTACGCATTTTCCATACGGCATCTAGAGGTTTGTTATTTGCAGGAATGATTCCTTTATAAGTTAAAATTATTTCCATATTTCCCCCCTAATGCGCCTCGTCCCAATTACTTGCCGCTTTTGCATCAACCACTAATGGCACAGATAGCTGCAGCGCAGGCTCGCTAGCTTTTTCCATAATGTTAGAAATTGCCAAAATAGCAGCCTCTTCATTTCCCTTGGGAGTTTCAAAAATCAATTCATCATGCACCTGTAACAACATATCTGCATCAATATTTTTTGCTTTCAATTTCCCCTCCATATGAATCATCGCACGGCGAATAATATCGGCAGCCGAGCCTTGAATGGGTGCATTAATTGCTACTCTTTCCATAAATGCCCGCTCCATTGGATTTTTAGAATTTGCGCTTTCAAGCATAATCTTACGCCCAAAAATAGTTTCTACATATCCCTGCTCTTTTACCAATTTTCGTTGATTGTCCATATAGTCTTTAATGCCTGGGAAACGAGCAAAATAGGTCTTGATATACTCCCCCGCCTCTGTTCGAGAAATATCTAATTGATTAGCCAAACCAAAAGCAGAAATGCCATAAATAATACCAAAATTTATCGCCTTAGCATTGCGGCGAATGTCGGGTGTCATCTGCTCTAGCGGCACATTAAAAATCTCACTTGCCGTCATTGCGTGAATATCTAAACCATTGGCAAACGCCTCTTTTAATGAGGCAATATCGGCAATATGCGCTAAAATGCGCAATTCAATTTGAGAATAATCAGCTGAAATTAGTATTTTCCCTTTATCTGCGACAAAGGCAGTGCGAATTTTTCTGCCATCTAATGTGCGAATAGGAATATTTTGCAGGTTTGGATCACTTGACGAAAGCCGCCCCGTAATAACCGCTGCTTGATGATAAGAAGTGTGTACACGATTAGTGCGAGCATTAATAAAAGTTGGCAACGCATCTGAATAGGTAGATTTTAATTTACTTACCCCCCGCCACTCTAATATTACTTTAGCTAAAGCGCTTCCCTCTTTTTCATCTTCATTTGCCGCTAAATCTTCAAGCACCGCAACTCCCGTTGCATAAGCACCTGTTTTGGTTTTTTTAGCGCTGGTTAGTCCCATTTTTTCATATAGGATTTCACCTAATTGTTTTGGTGAAGCAAGGTTAAATTCTTGCTCAGCAATTTGATGCGCCTGTTTTTGTAATTTTGCAGCTCTTGCGGCAAAATCATTTGAAAGATTTGCTAATATCTCCCTATCAACACATATTCCTCTAGCTTCCATTTTAGCCAAAACGGATACAAGCGGGCGCTCCAATGTTTCATAAACATTGCTGGCTTTTTTGGCTACTAGGCGAGCCTTTAATATATGCCAAAGCCGTAAAGTAATATCCGCATCTTCTGAGGCATATTTGCTTGCCTCAGCAATCTCTATCCTGTCAAAGCTAATTTGTTTTTTGCCTACGCCTGCAATATCCTTAAATGTTATAGGGCTATGATTTAGCCAACGTTCGCTAAGAGCGTCCATAGAATTACCACGTGCGCCATCAATCGCATAAGAGAGCAACATAGTGTCATCAAAACTAATAATATCCATATTATAACGAGAAAGAATTCCCATATCATATTTGGCATTTTGTAAGATTTTAAGAATGGATTTATCCTCAAGCACTGGCTTAAGAATATCGATGGCTTGTTGCATTTCAATTTGCCCTTCAAGCAAACCAGAGCCAAACATATCGTCCTGTAATGTTTTATGGCCAAGCGGAATATAACAGGCCTTGCCCATTTCAACGCTAAGACATATTCCAACCAAATCAGCCACTTGATTGTCTAATCCTGTAGTTTCGCAATCAATCGCAACATGACCCTTTTGATAAATATCTTTAACCCACTCTTTTAGCCTTTCAATGTCGATAATCGTTTCATAATTGTCGTAATTTACATCGATTGCTGCAATTTCGCTTTGTAACTGTTTGGCATATTTCTTTGGTGAATCATCTTCGTCACTCACCTCATTGATGGTTTTTTTAACTGGAGCTGCTAAATGCGCATCAGCTTCAAATGCCTCAATATCGGCATCTATAGTCTTACCTACTCGGCGCAGTAATGAATTAAAATCCATAGCCTTCAGAAATGGAACAATATTATTCGCTTCAATTGGCTGGCGCTTAAAATCTTCCAAATTTTGCTCAACTGGCACATCTTGTTTTAGCGTTACTAAACGGTGCGAAATCTTTGCTTGTTCTGCAAATTCAATTAGGTTTTCTCGCCGCTTATTTTGTTTTATCTCGCCTGCATTATTTAATAGATTTTCTAAATCACCATATTCATTTATTAGTTGAGCGGCGGTCTTTATGCCAATTCCAGGAACACCGGGAACATTATCAACACTATCACCAGCTAAAGATTGCACTTCGATAACTTTATTTGGGCTAACGCCAAATTTTTCTATTACTTGTTCTTCTAAAATATAGCGGTTTTTTATCGAATCAAACATTTTTATCTGTGCTTTATCGTTCACTAATTGCATTAAATCCTTATCGGTGGATATGATGGTTACTTTTGCACCTGCTTTTTTTGCAATATTTGTGTAAGTAGCAATTAAATCATCGGCCTCAAACCCTGCTTGCTCAACCGAAAGAATAGAAAATGCTTTAGTTGCTTCTCTGGTCAGTGGAAATTGCGGCACTAAATCTTCAGGAGCTGGGGGGCGATTAGCTTTATATGAGGGGAAAAAATCATTGCGAAATGTTTTGCCCTTATGATCAAAAATTACCGCCATATGAGTTGGGGTTTCGCCGTCCTCAAAATTATCAATCAACTTAAACAACATATTGCAAAAACCAGCCACAGCGCCAACTGGCAGACCATCAGATTTGCGAGTTAGTGGGGGCAAAGCGTGATAAGCCCGAAAAATAAATGTTGATCCGTCAACGAGAAGCAGGTGCATGAGAATTATCCAATTATTACCTCAATAATATAGACAGGTTTATTGGCAAGGCAAAGAGAGATATTTCTAAATCGGGGATAAGAGTAAAGTTTTAATAAAATACGATATTTAGCTTTCAGATATATTTTATTTCAAAGCAGTTAGTTATGTTGAAAAACATTCTAGGAGCATAACTTTGGCTAAAAAACTAAAACAACACCTCATATTTGCTAGTCTTTCATTGCTAGTGCTATCTCTTCCAGCCCAAGCCCAAGTTTCAAAGTCGCAGTGTGGACAACGCTATATTGCTCAAAATATCAAATCTGCTGTATTGGCATTTAAAGCAACAAAATATTGCACAAATATCAATTTGCCCTACTCAATGGCTCAGGCTAGCAAAAATATTGATGATTTACGTTGTAATGAACAAGCCTCTTCTTTGCTTGATGAAATGATAAATGATTTTGATTATCAGTATAAATCTATCATGAGTGGAGCTGGCTCAAAAGCTATATGTTTACAAGCTGCATCTTTAGGCAAAGATATTTCTTGAATATTCTATTTTCATAGATACAATTAAATTATAATATTTCTGCAAATACAATATTTCTGATCTGGTTTGATATAAATATATGGCACATATAAAAAGACGACTGTTCCTCTCATTATTGACGGGTTCTTTGCTTGCTCCATTGTTTGGCTCATGCACAACTTATTCTTTTTCCTCACGCACAAATCCAAATCAGCTTAGAGTTGCTTTGATTTTGCAAAAAATCAATGAAGCGAGAAAAATAAGTGGCAAAAAACCATTGACCTATAATGATAAATTAGAACAAGCTGCGCAAAATCAAGCAAATATTATGGCCGAATTGGGCATATTATCGCACGAGTTAAATGGCACATTACGTGAAAGAGTAACAAGGGTTGGCTATAGAGGTGCAGTGGGCGAAAATGTTGCTGGTGGCCACCATACATTAGAGCAGGCTATTGAGGGGTGGTTAGAATCAAGAGCGCACCGTTCAACTTTATTAAGTGAAAAATTTATTGAGTTTGGCTTGGCACAAGCCAAAAGCACAAATGGTAAATATTCAATCTATTGGAGTTTTATTGCTGGCGGCAGTTTTGAGGCTTGGTTATAATTTTGCGGTTTTTGCCTCTATATAGTTTTCTAGTGCTCTTTTATCTCTATCATTTATAACTAGACCGAGTTTTGTTCTTCTCCATAATATGTCCTCAATAGTTTGCGCCCATTCATTTTCAATTAAATAATCAACTTCTCTTGCGCTTAAATTTGCTCCAAAATCTTCACCCAAATCAAAGTGAGATTTTGCATCGCCAAGCACCTGTTTTGTTAATGTGCCATAAAGTCGTACCATGCGCTTAATTTGCGAATGAGCCATAAAAGGATATTGTTTTTTTATGTCAAGCACTAGCTTATCAAATGAGCCAATAGCAAAATCACCCCCCGGAAGGGATGAAGTAGCAGTCCATTTATCGCCCTTTTTGCCAATTACTGGTTCTATTTTTTCAAGCACTTCTTCAGCTAAATGACGATAGGTTGTAAGTTTGCCACCAAAAATATTTAGTAGAGGAGCGCCATAATCTTCAAGTTCTAGCACATAATCTCTAGTTGCCTCTTGTGCTTCATCTGCGCCATCATCAAATAATGGGCGCACACCAGAATATGCCCAAACAACGTCTGAACGCTTAACTGGTTGTTTGAAATAGTTCGAGCTAACTTTACATAGATAATTTAATTCATCAGAGCTAATAGATACATCGCTAGGATCACCCTCGTAATCAACATCTGTTGTGCCAATAAGTGTAAAATTTTCTTGATAGGGGATAGCAAAGATAATCCTATTATCAGAATTTTGGAAAATATAACATTTATCATGCTCATAAAGCTTGTTCACAACAATATGCGAACCTTTAACCAGCCTGATATGGTTTTTTTTGTCTGTCTCTTTAATGTTTGAGTTGGTAATATCTACCCATGGCCCAGCAGCATTAATAAGTGCTTTTGCCTTAATAGTTTTAACTTTATTATTAAGCTGGTTTTTAACTTTTATTTCCCAAATATTATCAATAATTTCAGCAGAAACTACTTTAGTTGAAACATTAATTGAAGCGCCTTTTTGCGCTGCATCTTTAGCGTTAAGAATAACCAGCCGTGCATCATCAACAAAACAATCTGAATATTCAAAACCAACTTTTGAAGAAGCCCTTAAAGGCTTACCAGCAATATGTTTTCTTAAATTAATAGTTTTGGTAGGTGGTAGTTTTTTGCGCCCTCCAATATAATCATATAAAAACAGACCAAGCCTTAGCAGCCATTTGGGGCGTAGTCCTTTATGGTGTGGTAAAATAAAGCGCATTGGCTTAATGATAAAAGGCGCCATTGCCCACAATATTTCTCGCTCTTTTAATGCTTCACGCACAAGGCTAAACTCATAATATTCGAGATAACGCAAACCACCATGAATTAATTTCGTAGCGGCAGAAGATGTGCCAGAAGCTAAATCATTCATTTCAGCAAGATAGACAGAATAACCACGCCCAGCACTATCACGCGCAATGCCCGCACCATTTACTCCGCCACCTATTATAAAAATATCATATGGTTGTTTGTTAGAAACATCGTTCATTATGTAGTGTCTTCTTCTATATTCTTTGTATTTTCATTTTTCCTAGTTTGCTCGCTAAATTCCATCGCTTCAATATTGCTAGATCTCTTTGATATTTTACTCGAAGAAGTTGCAATCATTTCAATATCCTTTGTAGCTTGAGAGAAGTGAGTTTGCAATTTATTTACTCTTTCATCAAGCCGAGAAATATCTTCCATTAATAGATGCACTTCTCTTTGAATTAAATGTGCTTGTTCACGCATTCTTACATCTCTTAATAGCGCATGAACTACCTGAATTGATAACATTAAAAGTGAGGGCGAAACAATTACTACTCGTGCCCGAGCAGCTTTTTGCACCATATCTTCAAAATGCTCATGTAAATCGGCAAAAATTGATTCTGATGGCACAAACATAAAGGCAGTATCTTGGGTTTCCCCAGCAATAAGATATTTTGAAGAAATATCTTTAATGTGAACGCCAACATCATTTCTAAAAGCGGCTTTTGCGAGCTTTAATTCTTGTGCCCCATTTGCACTATTAATCCTTTGCCAAGCCTCAAGTGGAAATTTGGCATCAATTACCAAAGCAGGTGCATCATTTGGCATATATATTAAACAATCAGGGCGAGTATTATTTGAAAGTGTTGCCTGAAACGAATATGCGTTTTGCGCCAAACCATCGCCTATTATAGTTTCCATGCGCCCTTGCCCAAACGCCCCACGAGTTTGCTTATTTGCTAATATTGATTGCAATGAAACAATTTCACTAGATAATTGGGTGATATTTGTTTGCGCTTTATCAATTACCGCCAATCTCTCGCTTAATTTTGATAGGCTTTGCTCAGTTTTTTCTCGATTTTCGCTTAGCTGATGCCCTACTCGTGAATTTGCATTATCAATTCTCTCGCTTAATGTGCGAGATAAATCAGATGTTCTAGTGCCAAAAATTTCGGACATGGTTTGCATTCTACCAGTCATTTCAGATTGCACTTGTAACAAAGAGGCTAAATGACGCTCAAACTCGTTTGATCTTTGTGTAAGAATTAGCGAATCAGATTTTCGTCTTTTGCTGGCATTAAGCAAAATAACAAGCATAATAATTAGCAAAAGCGCAATAAAACCAATAAACACAAGCACAATCAGCTCAATATTTATTGGCCTACCATTAATATAAAACATAATATTTTCCATTTATTCCCTTTAGCAGAAAAATTGTGCGCTTTGATATAAAAAGCAAAGCTTGACCTATTTAGTAAAAATACCATATCTCTAGCAAAAGAATAATAGGATATATCAATGACATTTAGAGACATAATATTAATCCCAGATAAGCGCCTAAAAACAGTGGTAGAGCCATTGTCTAACATTGATAAGGATACGCACATACTTGTCGATGATATGTTTGAAACCATGTATGAAGCAAATGGCTTTGGTCTTGCCGGCCCACAAATTGGCGTTATGGGGCGCATTATTGTTGTTGATTGTGCAAGGGAAGACGAGGGAGAAAAGCCAGACCCAATAGCAATGATAAACCCAGACATTGTGTTTTTCTCTGAAGAAATAAATGTGTATGAAGAGGGTTGTCTATCTATTCCAGAATATTTTGAAGAAGTTGAGCGCCCTGCAAATATTCGAGTTAAATATCTCAATATTGACGGTAAGGTTATTGAGCGCGAAGCTGATGGATTATTGGCAACTTGCATCCAGCATGAAATAGATCATTTAAATGGCAAATTATTCATTGATTATATATCACGCCTAAAGAGAGATCGCATAATAAAAAAGTTTCAAAAATTAGCACGCCAAAATGTAGGATAGATAATGTCATTACGAATTATCTTTATGGGCACACCAGATTTTGCCGCCGCCTCACTCAGTGAAATTATTAAATCAGAGCATGATGTTATTGCGGTTTATAGCCAGCCAGCACGCCCTGCTGGTCGCAATAAAAAACTGCAAAAATCAGCAGTGCAACAATTAGCTGAGCAATCAAATATTAAAACCTTTACTCCGCTAAATTTCAAGCAAAGTGAAGATATAAAGCAATTTATAGCGCTAAAGGCCGATGTTGCAATAATTGTTGCTTATGGATTATTATTGCCCAAAATAATATTAGATGCACCAAAATATGGTTGCCTAAATTTACACGGATCGCTTTTGCCTCGCTGGCGAGGAGCTGCACCCATTCAACGTGCTATTATGGCAGATGATAAAAAAACAGGCCTAATGGTTATGCAAATGGATGAAGGTTTAGACACGGGGCCTGTGGCGCTTAGTAAAGTGATAAAAATCAAAAAAAATATGCTGGCGGGTGTTTTGCACGATGAAATGAAAATTGCTGGTGCGAAACTACTTATAAAAGCTCTAAATAGGCTTGAGAAAAACGAGCTTGAATTTTCTGAACAATCTAAAGGTGGAATAATTTACGCCAAGAAAATAAAAAAATCTGAAAGTAAAATTAATTGGCAACTAAGCGCCAAGCAAATAATAAATAATATTAGAGGCCTCTCGCCTTTTCCCGGTGCGTGGTTTGAGTTTGATATAAAGGGCAAACCAGTACGAGTAAAAATATTAAGCGCCATAAAAGTGAAGTTGCCTAAAGATATCAAAAGCAAGCCGGGTGAGGTTTTGGACGATAATTTTACTATAGCTTGTGGCAAAAATGCTATTAGGCCAATATTGTTACAACGAGCGGGTAAGGGCGTTATGGGAGTTGATGAGTTTTTGCGTGGTATGGATAAATCTAACCTATTGGTGCTTAAATAATCATGTTTCGCTATTGTCTAATTGTTGAATATAATGGTGCTAAATTTTCTGGCTGGCAAAAACAACCAAATCAACCAACGGTGCAAAATGCTTTTGAAATAGCTATAGAAAAATTTTCTGGCGAAAAGGTAAATGTTCAAGCATCAGGGCGAACAGATGCTGGTGTGCACGCAAGAGGGCAGGTGGTGCATTTTGATCTTAAAAAGCAATGGGAAGCTTTTCGCATTGGCGAGGCCTTAAATTATCATTTACGCATCCACCAAATTGTAATAATTTCATCAAAGGCAGTTGATCAAGATTTTGAGGCACGCTTTAGCGCCAAACAACGCCATTATGAATATATTATTCTAAATAGACGCACCCCGCCAGCTCTCGACCTTGGTCTTGTCTGGCATGTGCCAAAACCCCTTGATGTGGAAAAAATGAATAAAAGTGCAAAACATTTTTTAGGAAAACATGATTTCACAACTTTTCGCTCAGTTGAATGTCAGGCAAATTCACCAATTAGAACTATTGATAGGTTTGAAGTAATAAAGCAGGGTGATAATATATTATTTCAAGTTAGCGCACTATCTTTTTTACATCATCAAGTGCGCTCTCTCGTTGGCACGCTCAAGCTTGTTGGTGAGGGTAAATGGAGTGAAAATGATTTGATAAAAGCACTAGAAGCCAAAGACAGAACTGCTTGCGGAACACAAGCTCCAGCATGTGGGCTTTATCTTACATCGGTTGACTATCAACAAAATTAAAATCAAACACCATTGAAAGA
>Ga0256834_1000482_pt1 | contig 28574 bp, 21 predicted proteins | sample 4281140metaG_FD_190536 | JGI IMG/M metagenome (GOLD analysis project Ga0256834, IMG submission 190536) | Hydrothermal vent microbial communities from East Pacific Rise, Pacific Ocean - 4281-140 | ecosystem: Environmental > Aquatic > Marine > Hydrothermal vents | place: Pacific Ocean: East...
AGGCCAGTGATTTTTGCAGCCCATTGCGGTGTTTTATCTTTTAGGTGATTTGCAAAATCTTGGCAAAAATCAGTATGTTTTGCCATATAATCATAATCAGCCAAATCATCACGCAACAATATGTGCATCACAGCCAAAGCTAAAGCGCCATCACTACCCGGCCTAATAATCAAACCAATATCGGCCTGCGCCATTGTAGCATTTTTATAAATATCAATTACTACAATTTTTGCGCCAGATTTTTTAGCTTTCATAGCGTGCGTCATGACGTTTATTTGCGTGTTGACTGCATTAGTCCCCCAAATCACAATGACTTCAGAATTATCCATATATAGCGGGTTCACACCAGCCAATAGTCCCGTACCAACGCTATAACCGCCCCAGCCAATTAACGAGCATATTGTACCATATTGGCGAGAGTAACTTTTAGCGTTGGTAAGCCTATTAATAGAATCACGTTGCACATGTCCCATTGTACCAGCATAAGAATATGGCCAAATGGCCTCTGCGCCAAACTCATCTTCTATTTTCAAAAACTTATTAGCTATTTCCTCTAAGGCCTGCTCCCATGAAATCTTTTGCCATTTGCCCTCGCCTTTTGTGCCAATGCGCTTCATTGGATAGAGCAATCTATTTGGGTTATGAATACGCTCGGCATAGCGAGCCACTTTTTCGCAAATCACGCCATCGGTATACGGATCGTCTTTTGCACCACGCACCCTGCCAATTTTCTTACCATCAATAAGTTCTATTTCAAGTGCGCAAGTTGATGGGCAATCGTGGGGACAAACAGAGCGTTTAAGAGAAATAGACATGGTTTTCCAACTTTAATGATAAAATAATATATCAGCAGAAAAACCATTGGGGCGCAATATAATTATCACCAATATGATAGGTGCTAACCTATCATAAACCTTAATGCGCTAGCTGTTTACTTGATAATATAGGGATTTTGATATGGCGTCACGTTTTTGGGTTTTTATTACTAGCATTTTAGCTTTAATATTGTTTGGGGTTATTATTTTGCAAATGCTAAATGAAACTGGCGGATCAAACTCTTATGCTTTGCTTGCAGAAAGTTTCTTAAAAGGTGAGTTTAACACATTAAGAGAGTGTTTTGATGTTGATTGCGTTTATTTACAAGGTAGAACCTTTGTAATTTTCCCACCATTTCCAGCTGTTTTAACTATGCCATTCGTTGCAATATTTGGTGTGCAATTTTCTGGCTTTATTGCAATTTCTATAATTATATTTTTGGCAACAGGGCTTGTCTGGTGGAAGATAATTCGTAAGCTTGGCAAAGATAAATCAATCGCTTTTCTATTTGTCATTGCCATACTTTTCTCATCACCATTATTATATGTGATAATTAGAGGTGATAGGGTTTGGTTCTTTGCTCAAAGCATTTCCTTTTTTAGCCTTAGCCTTGCGCTATATTATGTGCTGAATAAAAGGGACAGTTATAGAGCTGCAATATTTGCAGGGATATTAGTTGGTTGCTCATTCTTATCACGACAAATGACAATTTTGATTGCGCCGTTTATTTTTGCTATTCTTATAGAAGATGGCTTACCATTATTCACTATTAATCGTGATAGATTATTAAAATTTATCTCTATGGCAATTCCAATTGCCCTAGCGATTAGCATTTATTTTATATATAATTATTGGCGCTTTGGTAATATAATGGACACAGGCTATCAATATCTTGAGCCAACAGAAGTGAGTGCAACTGGCAACTTTATATATAATCGTCTATTAGATTTGGGTATATTTAACGCTGATTATTTCTTGTTCAATATTATTCATTTATTGTTTCAGGGGTTAGATATAGAATTTGCTGGCAAATATCTTAATGATATTGGCTCGCTTGATTCAAAGGGTGCAGCCTTATTAGTTGCCAGCCCATTTTTGTTTTTCTTAGCTTTAACTCCAATAGCAAAAAAATCTCAAACTTCTGAAAATACTATCTTCTCACCAAGAGTAATTATTATTGGGGTAATTGTTAGTTTGATTATAATTGGCATCACATTATTTTATCATTCAAATGGTACTATCCAATATAACGTTCAGCGCTATACGCTTGATTGGTTGCCTGTAGCGTTCATTATTTTAGCTACCGCTTTACGCAAAGATATGTTGCCACTATTTGCAGCGCTAGTGAGCTTTGGGATTATGCTAAATATTGTAAGTTTGGCTATTTTATCAATTACGACTTAGAGTCAGCTATTTTTGTTCGCAAAAGTAATGCGGGCATGAGCATGATAATTAATTACTGCGCCAAGTGCGATGGCTATGGCGTGCCCTAGTTCTTCAACATATAGACTTAAGCCAAAATATGGAAGAATTACTCGCATTAATAGGCTAGCAAAAAATATCACAAACACCCCAGAAATTGCATTAACCGCAATGAAGCGCAAAATTTCTGCGCCAACCGAGTGGCTAGATGCCTTATAGACTAAAAAGCGATATCCGATATAACCGACTATCATGCCGATTATATAGGCAAGGAATACCGCCAATTCATATTGCATCCAATTTGAGAGAGCAATTCGTGCAAGCCAATTAACCAGCGCTGCACTGCCACCTACAAAAAGAAACAAAATTACTCTCTTATATTTATCCATTGCTCTAAATGCCCAATGCGGTAAACCAAGGTTTAGATGCCCACGAAAGAATAAACACAACAGGTAACATGCTAGCAAGCGCTAGGCTTTTGCTATCTCTTAGGGCAAAAATAACTGGATCATCATTTAACTCGCCTCGTGCGCAAGTAATCCAGATATGACAAACCCAAATAAGCAAAATAAACGGAAAAGCCCATAATATAAATGGCGCTGAATAAAATTGTGCATTAAAAGCATCGTTAAAAATATACATCACCATAACTATGACCGATGACATGCCGGAAGCTGCCCCCAACATCATAAGAATATTAGCGTCCCCTGCTTGATAACCACGACCACTGGCTTTATCTTTTTTATGCTCAGCAAGCTTTTGTACCTCAACCGTGCGCTTGGCAAACGACAGTGAAAGGAATAATGCCATAGCAAAAACCAGCAACCACGAAGATTGATAAACGCTAATAACATAAGCGCCAAAGGCCACTCTTAAAACAAATAATGCGGCGATTGTTACGACATCTACAATGGCTTGTTTTTTAAGAAAGAAAGAATATAGCAAAGTTGTTATCAGATATAAGAGCATTAATAATTGCGCCATTATGGGTAAGAATAATGATAAAGCAAAAGCTATTATAAAAGCCATGAACGCTAAAATAATGCCGAAGGACAATGATAGATTACCTGAGGCTAAAGGGCGAAAACGCTTTGACCAATGTGCTCTATCGTCTTCTAAGTCCCACAAATCATTTATAACATAGGTTGCAGAAGCAAGCATTGAGAGAGCAAAAAAGCCAATGATCGCTAGTAGCCAATTTGCTGGGCTAGTAAATGTACCACTAAGAAAAAGCGGAACAAATACTAATACATTTTTTGCCCATTGATGAACACGCAAGGCTTTTCTTATGGTTTTAAATGTTGAATATTGCTTGTCTATTATAATGTCTGGCGTTCTGTCTTGTTTGATTTTTGCAATAGTTGATTTTTTTGCCCTGACGCTAACAATGCCCTTAGCTTTTTCCCAAACAACTAAATCCGCCTTACTATCTCCAGCATAAATAAATCCATCAGGATATTGCTGCTGTAATTCATTCGCTTTATTGATTGCCTTGAGGTTTATCTTTTTATCTGTTGCATGAATATTTGAAATAAAGCTAAAGCGTTTGGCGATTTTTTTTGCAAAAGTAATATTTGAAGCGGTAGCTAAATGAACTTTTCGCCCCTTTTTAACTTCTAATTTTGCTAATTCTACTACTTCGTCATTTTGCGGATATAGATCAACATCATACTCAACTATCTGTTCTAATTCTTTTTTTAATCGTATTTTATCACCATTAAAATACCAACTCATGGCGTTAAATAATCGAAATGGATTTGATTTGACATAAGAAAACAGGCTCTCATAAAGAAAATCTGTCTTTAGCAAACATTCATCTAAATCAAGCACAAGTGGAATGTTCTTATCAAATCTATCAAGAGCAGATTTTTGATCTTTGTTCAATTTTTTTACTAAATTCTTGTCATTTGAGTTTGAGGAGAATTTGCTTTTAAGTTTTTCAATAAATTTCATTATATATCTTAGAATCTACCAAGTGAGTATATTAATTTTACCCATAAGATAGGCTTAGAATTACTTTTTTTTCATTAACATAAAAATGCCAAAAAAAAGGGTCGTCAAATGACGACCCAAAAGATATTTTATTGGAATAAGTTTAGCCAACTATCTCATCATCTGAAAAGAAAAATTTGATTTCTTCAGCAGCAGTTTCTGGCGCATCAGAGCCATGCACTGAATTTTCACCGATTGATAGCGCAAATTCTTTGCGGATTGTGCCTGCATCAGCTTCGCTAGGGTTCGTTGCGCCCATTACTTCACGGTTTTTAGCAATAGCATCTTCGCCCTCAAGCACTTGCACAACAACAGGCTCTGAAATCATAAAATCAACTAATTCACCAAAGAATGGGCGATCTTTATGCACGCCGTAAAAACCCTCCGCTTGCTCACGGCTCATGTGAATGCGCTTTGAAGCTACAATTCTAAGACCTGCATCTTCAAATTTAGCGATGATTTTGCCAGTTAAATTACGCTTTGTTGCGTCTGGTTTGATAATAGAAAAAGTACGTTGAACAGCCATAATTTAATCCTTAAGAGTTTTTGAAGTGATATTGTGCGCTTTTTAGCTCCAGTTTTAATTTCTTGCAATAGCTTTGTTGCATCAAAGCATAAATATGTCTAAACAGCATTTTCAATAAGGATTTTTTATGCTCTCAATTACTGACTTAACATTTAGATTTGACCAAAGATTATTGTTCGACAAAGCAAGCGTTAATCTGCCATCGGGTAGTAAAACAGGCTTTGTCGGCAAAAATGGCACTGGCAAAACTACCCTATTCAATCTTATCTTAAAAAAACTCGTACCCGATGATGGTGATATTTCTGTTTTTAAGCGAGCCAAAATTGGCACGGTAGCGCAAGAAGCGCCCGCAACTGAGCAATCTGTGCTTGAGGTGGTGCTAAATGCTGATATTGAACGCACTGCATTATTGGCGGAAGCTGAAACTGCAGCAGATGCGCATAGAATTTCTGAAATACATATGCGTTTAGCTGACATTGATGCCCATTCTGCCGAGGGGCGAGCTAGCAATATTTTACGTGGTCTTGGTTTTGAGCATGAAAGGCAAAATATCGCTTGCTCTGAACTTTCAGGGGGTTGGCGCATGAGGGTAGCGCTGGCTGGGGTGTTATTCTCGCAACCTGATTTATTATTGCTTGATGAGCCAACAAACTATCTTGATTTAGAGGGTACTTTATGGCTTGAAAATTATCTTGCCACCTACCCCTATACGGTTTTTATGATTTCCCACGATAGGGATTTGCTCAATAAATCTGTAAATTCCATCATTCATCTTGATAAGGGAAAACTCACTTTTTACAAAGGCAACTATGATATTTTTGAAAGAACTCGTTTAATGCAAATGGAGCTTTCAAATAAATCACGTGAGAAACAACTCAATAAAGCTGCCCACATGCAAAAATTTGTTGATCGCTTTCGCTATTCAGCAACAAAGGCAAAACAGGCGCAAGCTCGCTTAAAAATGATTGAAAAACTAAGGCCACCAGAAGCATTATTTGATGACAATGCCCTACCCTTTAAGTTTACTAATCCAAAAAAACAAATGGCAAACCCGATGCTGGACTTTGATAATGTATCGGTTGGTTATGATGGCACACCAGTTTTAAGCAATATGAATTTGCGTATCGATCCTGATGATAGAATTGGCTTATTGGGGGTAAACGGCAATGGTAAATCTACCTTTGCAAAACTTATTGCCAATGAACTTAAAGCAATGCAGGGGCAATTACGGCGTGGGCGAGGTCTCGAGATTGCCTTTTTTGCGCAACATCAAATGGATGTATTAAAACCAGAACAAACCCCTCTTGAGCATGTTGAACCCCTTATGCCCCATGATAGCGAGGCCAAACGGCGAGCCCGAGTGGCGCAAATGGGGCTTGGCATTGATAAGATGGGCACTATTGCCAAGAAGCTTTCGGGTGGTGAAAAAGCACGTCTCTTATTAGGGCTTATTACTTTTAAGGGGCCAGGCATGTTGATCCTTGATGAACCAACCAACCACCTTGATATTGATAGTCGTGATGCGCTTATTGCGGCACTAAATGAATATGAGGGTGCGGTTTTAATCATCTCGCATGATAGCCATCTTATAAAATCTACAGTTGACCAAATTTGGATTGCGCAAAATGGCACAATAGAAATTTATGATGATGATATTGATGCCTATAAGCAAAAATTACTTGGCCTTGCAACACGCTCAAAATCAAAATCTAATGGCAAAAATAATTCTAATGATAAAAAAGCACAACGGAAAATTGCAGCGCAAAAACGTGCATTGCTCTCTCCTTTGAAAAAAGAAATATCGCAAATTGAGCAAAAAACTGCACGTCTAAATATTGAGCTGGATAAAATTGAAACACAATTAGCAAATCCAGAGCTCTATAATGGTGAAGGCGAGCCAGAGAAAATCATAATACTTGGTTCTGATAAAGCAAAAATTGAAAAGAAGATCGAAAATAATGAGACGTTGTGGTTTGAAAAAACTAGTGAACTAGAAAAAGCACAAGCGGCACAATTAGATGAGTGAGAGCTATATGTTGAATTTCAGCATCTTTAGCTATAATGTTATTTGACATTGTTTGACTGCTAACCAATCAATAACTAATATAGTTTGAGTTGTAATTTTTGGATTAGTTATGCGCATATTTTTATTATTATTTTTTGCATTTTCTTTTAGCAGCCCCTCCTTTGCGCAAGCAGAGCAAAAAGACAGAACAAATGACTTTGTTTTCAATAATTCGCTTTTCATTCTCTATCATGAAATAGGCCATTTACTAATTTCTGAATTAGATATTCCAGTTTTGGGTCGTGAAGAAAATGTTGCAGATAATTTTGCAACCCTTGAACTACTAAAAATTGAAAGTGATGAAGCAAATAACATTCTTATTGATAGTGCTAATGGTTGGTTTTTATCAAGCATAGATCAAAATGATGATATAGTTTCGAGAGAAGCTTTTTATTCTGAGCATTCTCTTGATGTGCAAAGAGCGTTTCAAATAGTTTGCTTAATGGTTGGCAAAGACAGGGAGGTTTTTAAGCAAGTTGCTGTTAAAGTTGGGATAGATGAATTACGTCAAGAATCTTGTTATTATGATTATATCTTAGCGCAAGAAAGTTGGGAAAAAGTTCTAAAACCACACAAGAAGAGTGTCCCCTCTGATCTAAATATTAGGGCGTTTTATGATAGGGGCACAGGGTCGATTGCAATTAGGAAATTATTGCAGGAAAATAAATTACTAGAAAATGCAATGAACGGTGTTTTGCGGGAGTATAATTTTCCAAATAAATTTAATTTAAGAGCTAAAAATTGCGGCGAAGCAAATGCCTTTTATGATAGTTGGGTTTCTGAATTATTATTTTGTTATGAGTTAGCGGAATATTTTGATGCAATTTTCAACGAAGATAGTCTTGCTATAAAATTATCAGACCCCCTAAAAACACCACAAGATATTGAAAAGAATATTTCACAACCTAAAAAGAAAACAAGTGATGATATTAAAGACAATGACGATTAATAATAACCTAATCTCCAAGGGCGATTATTGCTTGAAATAGCAGGCCTGATAGTAAAACCCTGTTGCTTTTCATTCCAATAAAGCCATTGCGTGCCTTCATTTCGTATGTTTTCTATATCAATAACTTGCGTTATTTCTTTACAATAATTTGGAGCCTTTAATCGAGTAATTACTAAATCAGCAATAGCGCAATCCTCAATGAATGCTCTTCTTGTTTGCTTAATTAATGAGATTGCAAACCCAGCTGGGCTATTATAAAAACACGCTATTTCATCGCATAATGCACCATCTAATTTTGCTGCAATTTTTTCTTGATAAGTATCTTGCCAAGCATTGGTTGTAAAAGAATTTAACCTACCCGCAATTAGCCCTAAACCATATTCTTTATTGCCTAAATCATTACCTCTAATGGCAACGGCCTTTGTTGAAGCAGAAACTAAAACATCTGGTTGCCTATCTAAAGCAAAAATGAATATTAAAGGCAAAGCTAATATTGGGCCTAAAAATTTTAATTTGCCAATAAAAAAAGCAAACCAAGCAAAGGCGACTAGGCCTATAATTAATGATATAGGCAACAAGATAAAATTCACACCAAGTCCCTCGCTTAAATTGGCAACTCTTTGCGCAATATTTAATATTAGATTTATTGCCCAGCCCATAACATTTAATAGCGGCGCTTCTAGCCCTAGCGGCATAAGCAAAACTGCAATAAAGGCGGCAGGCAAAACAAAAAAAGTTAAAATTGGTAGAGCAGCTAAATTCCCTAAAACACCAAGAGGTGCAATTTGTTGAAAATGAAAGGCGGCAAAAATTGCGGTAGCTAGTCCTGCAATTATGCTTGTTGATGCAAGGGCTAGAAAGAACTGCAATACGCTTGAAGCAAAACCAAGTCTGTTGCTGACTTTTTGCCTTAAGACTTCATAAGTTGCAATTAAAGCTACAACTGCCGCAAATGACAGCTGGAAGCTTGGTAAAAATATAGCGCTCGGGTCAAGTATAATAACAAATAATGCGGCAAAGGCAACATTTCTCATTGTTAAAGCCTTGCGTCCGACAATTACCGCTCCAAATATCAATATTAACATAATTGTTGCTCGAACCGCAGAAACGCTTGCCCCTGATAGCCCAAGATATATTAATGCCGCTAAGATACCTACTATGGCACTTATTTTTTTAACTGCAAATCGCTGAGTAAATGAATATGAAAGCGACAGAGCAATTCGAACAAAAGCAAAAACCCCACCCGCAACTAATGATAGATGAAGCCCAGAAATAGCCAGCATGTGTGCTAGACCTGCTGTTGCCATTTTTGTGCGTACCTCATCTTTTATATTACTTTGATCGCCAACAATAAGCGCTAAGGCAATGCCTTTTGCTGGATCTTGCAATACTGAACTTATCCTTTTACCGATATTAAAGCGGGATTGATCAATGAAAGCCTTAAAAGAAAAATCACTTTGTTTTGTTATAATTTTTGGAGCGTTTGTGGTGCTAGCAAATGCTCCAATCCCAACAAAATAAGATTGAAATTGTGAATCATAACCACCGACGGTAACAGGGCTAGGCACTGGCGCAAATCGCATTTTTCCTTCAATAATATCTCCGGCCTCTAAAAGAGGTCCTTTGCGAATAAATAATCTCGCACTTCTAATTGGTAAGTCACGTGAACTCTCTAGGGCATTGATATTTGAAACTATAATTCTTTGTCCATCATCTCTTAGTGAAAGCACTTTTATTACTTTTACTTGATAAGTGCCAAATGAGGGATATTTGAGCATTTGTGTACCAAATATCTGAGCGTGAATTGGTAATAAAATAAAGCCAACCCAGATAGAGAAAATCAAAATTGAAGAGACATTCAAATTGCCCTTTATCATTTGCCAAACTAATAATGATAGCAATATTAAACCAGCTAAAATTACAATGAACCAACTTGGCTCAAACGATAAGATACTATAAATAATTATTCCAAAGATCATCATAAAAATCATTAGAATGAATAATCTTTTTTGATAAATTGCCTCATTAAATTTATTAATTAAATTTACAATCTGGCTCTCAATTTTCTCCAATTTCCCCCCAATGAATTTGGCTCTATCTTCTTAAATCTTGTTTTAACTTTTGGATTTGTTCCTTGCGCTAAGATTTGCCTATGCTACACAGCATTAAGAAAAACACAATCAGCATTATGAAAGTTAAGAGATAAATGCCAAGACAAATAATTACTAGATTTGCCCCCTCGCCCACTGGTTATTTACATATTGGTGGAGCTAGAACTGCTTTGTTTAATTGGGTCTATGCCAAAAAAAATAATGGTAAAATGCTTTTAAGAGTAGAAGATACAGATCAGAAACGATCAACCGATGCTGCTAAAGAAGCCATTCTTGATGGCTTAAGCTGGCTTGGCATAGATTGGGACGATGAGCCAGTTTCACAAATTGCAAACGCTGAACGCCACAAGGAAATAGCTGAGCAATTAGTTGAAAATAACCTTGCTTATAAATGTTATTGCTCATCAGAAGAATTAGTCAAAATGCGTGAGGAAGCAAAGGCAAAAGGATTGGCATCAAAATATAGTGGTAAGTGTCGTGATTTGAGCGATGCTAGCGTGCCAGCAGGTATAGAGCCAGTAATCCGCCTAAAAATAGAGCCCTCAAAAGAAATAATTGTCAAAGATCATGTGCAAGGCGATGTGAAATTTAACAGTGATAATTTTGATGATTTTATTATCCTGCGCTCAAATGGAACTCCGACCTATATGTTAGCCGTTGTGGTTGATGATCATGATATGGGCATTACGCATATTATTCGTGGTGATGATCATTTAACAAATGCGGCTCGCCAAATTATGATATATAATGCGCTAGGTTGGGACGTTCCTGAAATGGCGCATATCCCGCTAATTCATGGAGCAGACGGCGCAAAACTATCTAAGAGGCACGGAGCGCTTGGAGTAGATGCTTATAGAAAAATGGGATATTTGCCTAAAGCCATACGCAATTATTTGGCGCGCTTGGGCTGGTCTCATGGGAACGATGAGATATTTTCAACAGAGCAAATGATTAATTGGTTTGAACTTGATGATCTAAATAAAGGCGCTTCAAGGTTTGATTTTGTAAAGTTGGCAAACCTAAATGCTCATTATATTAAGCAAAGCGATGAAAAAGAGCTGTTTGAAATAATGATATCTTTGTGCAAGGAATTAGACAAAGCTTTTGACGAAAAAGGTCTAGCGGCTAATAAGCAAACCATCCTTAGTGCCCTTAAAGAGTTAAAACCAAGAGCAAAAACAATTTTAGATCTAATTGAGTTAGCAAGATTTATCTATGCCATTCGCCCTTTGCAATTAGATGAAAAAGCCAACAACATCTTAACAGATGAGAATAAAATAATGATTGGCAAAATTATTACAAAATTGAATGATTTAACGAATTGGTCGCTTGAGGAAATCAAAAACCAGATTAAAGAATTTGCTGATGAAAACGATCAAAAGCTAGGCAAAGTTGCCCAACCACTAAGATCTGCCTTAACTGGGACAACCGCCTCTCCTTCTATTTTTGATGTTATGGTATTAATTGGTAAAGACGAATCACTTAATAGATTAAAAGATCAAGCAATATTTAAGTAAAACTGCTTAGTTTAGTGCATGCTGGTTGCATAAGTGCCATAAATCTAATACCAAGAGCGCAACGAATGATTCATTCATTAAAATAAGCTAGTGGATATTAAAAATCTTATTCATCGGTTAGCCAACTCTCTGGCAATTTCAATTATTAAGGGGAACTCAATGACAAAACAAAAAGCAAAATTAACGATTGGTGATAAGGTATTTGAATTCCCAATTCTTGATGGAACTGTCGGCCCCTCAGTCATTGATATCCGCTCGCTATATGCTCAAACAGGTTTGTTTACTTACGATCCCGGTTTCACCTCTACCGCCGCTTGCGATAGCTCAATTACTTATATTGATGGTGATAAGGGTGAATTATTATATCGTGGATATCCAATTGATCAATTAGCAGATGATAGTCATTTTCTTGAAGTTTGCTTTTTGCTTCTTTATGGCAATCTGCCAAACGCCTCAGAACTTGAAGAATTTGAAACTCGGGTAACACGCCACACGATGATGCATGAGCAAATGCACCAGCTTTATCACGGCTTTAGACGTGATGCGCACCCTATGGCTATTGTTTGTGGTGTGGTTGGGGCAATGGCAGCTTTTTATCATGATAGCACAGATATAAGCGATCCCGAACAACGTGAAATTGCTTCAATTCGTATGATAGCGAAAATGCCAACTATTGCAGCAAATGCCTATAAATATTCTATTGGTCAACCATTTGTCTATCCACGAAACGATCTTAATTATGCTGAGAATTTCTTGCATATGTGTTTTTCTGTGCCTACTGAAGATTATAAAATTGATCCAATTCTATCAAAAGCTATGGATAGGATTTTCACTCTTCATGCAGATCACGAACAAAATGCCTCAACCTCAACTGTTAGGCTTGCGGGCTCTTCTGACGCTAATCCATTTGCTTGTATTGCTGCAGGTGTTGCTTGTCTTTGGGGCCCGGCGCATGGTGGTGCTAATGAGGCAGCGCTTAATATGTTACGTGAGATTGGCACTGTAGATAATATACCAGAATATGTTGCACGAGCTAAAGATAAAAACGATCCATTTCGTTTGATGGGTTTTGGTCATAGGGTTTATAAGTCTTACGATCCACGTGCTAAAGTTATGCAAGAATCAGCGAAAGAAGTGCTTGAACTTATGGGGGTTAGCAATAATCCAACATTGCAAGTAGCTCGTGAGTTAGAAAAAATCGCCCTAGAAGATCCTTATTTTGTTGAGCGCAAACTCTATCCAAATGTTGATTTTTATTCAGGGATAATTTTGAATGCAATTGGATTTCCAACGTCTATGTTTACAGCTATTTTTGCACTATCACGTACAGTTGGCTGGATTGCACAATGGAAAGAAATGATTGGCGACAAACAAAAGAAAATTGGTCGCCCACGTCAACTTTATGATGGATCGACCTATCGTGATTATGTTGCGATTGATAAGCGCTAAATTTTACAAATGAGAAATTACTCTTGAAGCTGGATCTTGTTTTTTTGAAGCCTGTCCAGTTTGCAAGATAGTGGTCATTTTTTGAAATGATTGTTTTTGTAAATCTCTTGCATTATCGTTGACCAGTAATTCTTTGGCAAACTTATAAAGATTATCTGTTAGATTATTATCTGGAAAGACTTCTGGAATTACTTCTTTATCTAATAGGATATTTGGCAAGCTGACTAATGGCATGCCAGCCTTTTTGAAATGGCGCATTTGCATGTTATCAGGAATATATGTTCCAACCATTGCAATGCCCTCTAATGCTAACTCAAGAGTAATTGTGCCGCTACTAACTATTGCAAATTTAGTTTTATTTAGTGCATCTTGGCGTTCTGTACTATCAGAAATCACTTTGATTGATATGTCCAAGCCGCTTACTTGCCTTTTTATCTCATCTTCAAGATGTGGCAAAGTTGGTAAAACAAATTCTTCTATGCTTGTTTCATTTTTTAGTCTTTGCAAGATTTGCAAAAATACTGGTAAGTGACGGCGGATTTCACCTTTTCTTGATCCCGGATATATTGCAATTATGCTTTTTTCCTTTGTTTCTTTGGCATTATCCTGTTTCAATTTTTGCAACAAAGGATGCCCAACATAAGAAGTTTTAGGCCCCCTTAAGTTTTTCATAACTTCTACCTCAAATGGAAATATCGCTAATATTTCATCAAACACTTTTTCAAGCTTTATCGCACGTTCTGGCTTCCACGCCCAAACAGCTGGAGCGACATAAAGTAATATTGGCTTTGAGTAGTTCCTCTTTCTTAATTGCTTTGCGACTAAATAGGAGAACTCTTGCGAATCTATCAAAACAACTACATCTGGCGAGCTTTTAATTATGAAATTAACAACTTGCCTTATGCGCCACAATAATTTTGGAAGTCTTTTTATTACATCAGCAAAACCCATTACTGAAATGTCACTCATTGGAAATATAGAATTAAGTCCAACTTGGCGCATATTTGAGCCACCAACACCATAGATTTTGAATTTTGAAAGCCTTTGTAAAGAGCGAATTAAATCTGTTCCAATATTATCCCCTGAAGGCTCACCAGCTAGAATAAATATTGATTTACTATCTTCTTTTATCACCCTATTTTGCCAATTCTAATATATTTTTATTGGCCATTATTGCCATTACGGGGCAAGCAAATTGCTCGCTCGGCCGAACTTATAAACTCAGCAACTTCACGAACAAGATCTGATCCAGAAAAAAGACTTTTTGCGTCATCAACCCTTTCCCGTAAAGTCCCCTCAGATGAAGAAAACATACGATAAGCTGCTCTAAGAGTATGAATTTCATCACGATTAAAACCACGACGTTTCAATCCAACAATATTGAGCCCAGAAAGTTTGGCTCGATTACCCATTGCCATACCATATGGAATAACATCTGAATCAACCATTGAATGAGCGCCAATAAATGCGTGTGATCCAATTCTTACAAATTGATGCACAACCACCATGCCACCAATAGTAACAAAATCTCCTGTTACGCAATGCCCTGCTAGACCACTAAGATTTGCCATAATTACATTATTTCCAACTATGCAATCATGAGCTACGTGCGTGCCTGCCATTAACAAGCAATTATCACCAACTTGTGTCAATAATCCACCGCCCTCCGTCCCTGGATTAAGGGTAGCATTTTCTCGAATTGTACAATTATCGCCAATTATAAGGCGGCTTGGTTCACCATGATATTTAAGGTCTTGAGGTTGATGTCCAACGCTCGCAAAAGGAAAAATTTTACTCTTTGAGCCAATTTCTGTATTTCCTGCTATGCTAACATGAGAAACAATCTCCACGTGATCTTTGAGAGTAACCTCACTACCAATTACACAATATGGACCAATTTGAACACCAACGCCTAGTTGAGCACCTGCTTCAACTATGGCAGTTGGGTGAATTACTGTACTGTCTAATTGCTTACTCATAGATCACTTAAATTCCCTAACTATTTAGCTTCCCTCATCATGGCGCCAACTTCAGCCTCAGCAACCACAACTCCATCAACTTTAGCTATTGCTAAATAACGCCCAATCGGGCCACGCCTTTTCAATAATTTAAGATGATATTCTAACTTATCACCAGGGACAACTGGTTTGCGAAATTTGGCTTTATCAATGGTTAGCATATAAACATCAAATTTTTTGCCCGAACCTCTTTCTTCAGCAATAACAATCGCTCCAGCAGTTTGTGCCATTCCCTCAATGATTAAAACACCAGGAAATATAGGCTCTCCTGGGAAATGCCCCTGAAAAACAGGCTCATTAAAAGTAATATTCTTGATACCAATGGCAGATTTATGACCATCGATTTCTATAATTTTATCTAACATAAGGAATGGATAGCGTTGTGGAAGGCAATCCATTATTTCAGATAGGTTCAAACAGGTTTTTTCACTCATTGTTAAATCTTCTCATCTTTATTTTTTCACCAAGCTTTTAAAGGCAGCTAATTCTTTCCAAAAGGTCTTCGTGTCTTGAGCGGGAGCGCCAATTATCCTAGATCCTTGCGGCCAGTCTTTGGTAACGGCTGCTCGCCCGTGTATAATAGAATTAGCCCCAACACTTAAATGTCCAGCAGATCCAACACCGCCTCCTAAAAGGCAATTATCACCTATATTAGTTGTTCCCGCAAGCCCCGTGGTCGCCGCAATAAGGCAATATCTACCAATATTACAATTATGACCAATCTGCACTAAATTATCTATTTTTGTCCCCTCACCAATGGTAGTATCCCCAAGTGCTCCTCTATCAATAGTCGAATTTGCACCAATTTCAACCTTATCTTGAATAATCACCCTACCTAATTGTGGAATTTTAATATTAGATTTTGCAATATCAAGCCAGCCAAACCCCTCAGTGCCAATTCTTGCGCCAGAATGAATAATAACTTCATCGCCAATATGCGAGCAAATAATCGAAGAATTTGCTTCAATTACGCAATTTCTCCCTATTGTTACTCCATCACCTATTGTTACATTAGCCCCCAAAAATGTCCCGCCACCTATTTCAACATTATCGCCTAAAACTACCCCGTGTGATAGAAACACATCTTTTTCTAGGCTTTGCTTAGGTTTAATTTGACTTCTTAATATTTTGTTCTTTGCTCCTTGCGGATATAGTTCTTCTAATATCTTGGTAAAAACTAAGTGCGGGTCTTTTGCTAAAATTGCTAAAGTGCCATTTGGAACAGCATCAAGAATAGATTTATGAACAATAACACAACCAGCACTAGTTTTTGATAAGGGGTCAAGATATTTTCTATTTGCTGCTAACGAAATTTCATTGGGTTTTGCATTTTGCAGTTCGTTAGCACCTGAAATTATCTGCTCTTTATCATTACCGCCTGTAGCAAGTTCTTTAAATCCTACTTTATAAAGCAGGTTTTTAATTGATATTTCACCACTAAAGGCATGAAAGCGTAAATCAACCATTTTTCACCTAAAAAAATACCGCAACGCACAAACGTTGCGGTATTTATATAAAGCCATAATACAAAGCCTAAAGCAATGTTCTCATTGTTAATTGGAATACTTGTGTGCTGTCTGCTGCATCTTGTTGTAATACGTGAGCAAAATCACCACGAAGTGGGCCAAACGGTGAATCCCAAATAATTGATGCACCAATAGATGAACGTAGCAGCTGAGTTGTTCCAGCAGTTGCTGGTACGATAATTGATTCAGGACCAACATATCCAGCATCCGCCCAAATAGCACCCTTTAAACCGTATGATTCTGGTAATACTGGAATTGGGAATTCAATTTCTGCTGAAAGTCCAGCATACCAAGTTGCACCAAGTCCTTCACCAGAAGCTAAGCGAGGCCCCATACCACCACCTGTAAAGCCACGAACTAATTGTGGTCCTAAAATAAATGTCTCTGTTGGATGCACACCAGAACCACTAAGATCACCGATAACCCCAGCCTGACCTTTTACAGAAGCTATAAAGCCACTATCTTCAACTATTGGAAGGAAATAGCGCGCTTTTATATCTGTTTTAATATAATTATTATCAAAACCCACATATTGCTGAGTAAGGCTAGCATAAAGACCATTAGTTGGGTTTCTGATATCATCTAACCCGTTATATGTAAGCGAATATCCAACAAATGCTTTAGTTCGTATAGCACCATCCACAATTCCAGTGGCTGTAAGTGGTGCATCCGCATCAAAGAATGTTTTAGTCTCAAAGCCAACAAAAACAGATGTACTTAATTCGTTAGTAATTGGCATACCAAAGTTAAATTGACCACCTGTTGCGTCCGATCCATAAAAGCTTGAAGCGGTTTCTTCTGTTATCTTTTTATAAAGATCAATACCTGCAGAAATTTTTAGCCCCATAAAGCGTGGCTCAGTAAATGAGAATTGATAAGTTTGCCCACCTTGAGTAGCACCAATTGCAACCTTAAGATATTGTCCACGACCTAAGAAGTTATTTTCTGTAAGAGAAATTTCACCAAGCACGCCCTCTGTTGAAGAATAACCTGCAGTGAAACCATAATCACCCGTAGATTTTTCTTCTACAGCAATATTGATAACCACTTTATCTGACGCACTACCTTGCTCAGATGTAACATTAACCACTGAGAAGAAACCAAGATTTTCAATATTCTCTTTTGCTCTAGTGACTATTGAGCGATTAAACGGATCGCCTTCTGCAAAACCTAATTCACGACGAATAACAAAATCTCTGGTTTTTTCGTTGCCATAAATATTAACACGCTCAACATAGATCCTAGCACCCTCATCAACCAGATAAGTAATGGAGAATGATCTATTAGCTACATCACGATCAATACGCGGGCGCACATCAGCAAAAGCATAACCCTGAGCGGTTGCTCTAAAAGCCATATCTTGTGCAGTTTTTGTAAGTTTTTTAACTGAATAACGATTACCCTCATTTGTAGAGATTGCTTGTTTAAGCACCTCAACATCTAATCTGGGGATGCTAGTTTCTATCGAAATATTGCCAAACTCATAATATTCACCTTCATTAATAGTGAAATTAATGAAATACGCTCTGCGTGAAGCATCATATTCTGCAACCGCTGAGAGAACTTGCGCATCAGGATAACCACGATTGGCATAATAATTTCTGATTAACTCGCTATCATAGGCTAATTTATCTTGATCATAACTGTCGTCTTTTGTAAGCCAACTTAATAGATGAGTTTCTTTTGTCATAATGGCATCTTTTAATTGGTTTGCGCCAATAGAATTATTGCCAGTAAAATTAATGCCGCCAATGCCTGAACGATCACCTTCATTAATAATAAAAGTTACAACAATACGACCATTATCTAAGGCTTGTTTGTTGGCGCTAACATTAGCATCAGTATAACCAGCCCCATCATAGGCTAAAGAAATTGAGCGGATATCAACATTAAGACGCTCATCAGAAAAAACACCAAATGAGGCTAAATCTATCATACTTATTAGTTGGGCATCAGAAAAACGCTGATTACCTTCAAATAAAACAGATGCAACTAGCTGTCCTTGATTGTTAGGATTAGCCTGCGCCTGCATTGTAAGCAGTGGCGCACTTATTATCAAAGATAGCGCCAATAAAAAGCTGCGAATAAATTTAAATCTAAAAATCATAATATTGGTTGCCCTTAATATTGGTTACCTAAAACATAGCTGGTTTTATCAGTATAATCTCTAAAAACATGTACCTACAAATAATCCGCTCATAAACACACGATTCTACACTAATGTTATTCTATCTATTGTTTTAATGGTTTTTTACCTTAGCGCAAGGCTTAACCACCTATTTAGTTACTAAAATATTGGTATGTGTGTAATTTTTGCCACACTTTGATACATTTTTTAAACGACTCAAAAGATATCGTTAATAATAGTAAATAACATTAACGAAAAGATAAGAAATGCGCCAATTCTGAAGCCAAAATCTTGAATTTTCTGGCTAAGGGGTTTTCCACGTATTGCTTCATAAAAATAATAGCTCAAATGACCGCCATCAAGCATCGGAATTGGTAACAGATTAAATATGCCAATATTTAGCGATAATAGAGCCATTAAATTTATCAGAGCAATAATTCCGAGCGTTGCCACCTCGCCAGAAACTTTAGCAATTTTAACAGGCCCGCCTAATTGTTCCAAATCCCCTCGCCCGACAAAAAAATCTCCAATAAAGGCTGCAGTTCTATCAATAATGAACCACATCTCCTCAAAGGTCATGCCAACAGCTTCCACCATTGTTGGCTTATAGAGCTTATATTCTTCTGGCTGAATTGAGCGCCTAACACCAATACGTCCAATTTTAATATTATTACCAAACCTATCCGTTATTTGCTCGGCTTTTGGGGTAATAGTAAAACTAAATTCTTGGCCTAAGCGATCAACTATAATTGATACAGGCCTATCTGGAGAGGTCGAGATTAAGCGTTGCACATCATTAAAGCCACGCACTTGATAACCATCAATAGATAATACCTCATCACCTGCTTTTAGGCCTGCAGATTGCGCAACTGTACCTGGAATGATTTCATCAAAAGTTGCTGGTGCATAATAGCGGCCATATCCAAGCAAAAGCGCATATAGAATAAGAAATGTGAAAATGATATTAGCGATAGGCCCCGCGCTTACAACAGCTATTCGTTGCCAAACGTTTTTATTGGCGAATAGTCTTGGGGCAACTTCTTTTGGGAATTTTTTTAATGCCTCATTATCAGGTACGCTTGCAACATTCATATCGCCTAAAAACTGCACATATCCACCAAGAGGAATTACACAAAGCTTCCATCTAGTGCCAGCTTTATCCGTAAAGCCAATTAGCTCTTTACCAAAACCTACTGAAAAAGTTTTAATTGCAATATTATTCCATCTTGCAACTAGATAGTGACCCATCTCGTGAATAAAAACTATAATAGTTAAAACCACTAAAAACGGCACAACATAAGAAAGCAACCAGATAATGAAATCCATAAAAAACCCTTAAAATTACACTCAAATTACCAAATTAAAAAACCAATAGTAATATGCTCTAACTCACCCGAATTCAAAAAGCCTATTATAAATAGCACTAATGAAGCTAAAGTTAGGCTATCGAGCCTGTCTAATAATCCGCCATGACCAGGAATAAGATCGCTACTATCTTTAATCTTAAATCGACGTTTAATAGCACTTTCAAGCAAATCACCCAATTGTCCAGAAAGACTTAAAACCCCCGCTAATAAAAGCCCTATCCACCAAGCGGAAGGAACTGCGATTAACCAAACAAGCGAGCCACTAAGTGCTCCAACTATTAGGCCTCCAAGTGCGCCTGACCAAGTTTTTGAAGGTGAAATATCTGGGGATAATTTTGCGCCCCCAATATAACGACCAGCAAAAAAAGCACCTGTATCTGTCATCCAAACACTAGTTGCCAAAAACACACCAGCAACAATTCCTAAAGATATATTTGTTCTAATGGATAGAATTGCAATTATTACTGCACCAAAATAAACTAGGCCTGCAATGCGCCATAATAATAATGACAAGCTTAACTTAGCAAAAACATGGGTTAATATAGCAAAAATGATTGCGGTAATTATAATTATACTTACACCAACAATCCCTGAAACTGGAAAAGCAATGGCGCTTAGGGCAATAAAACCAACTAATACGTAGCCATATTTAGCAAGTTTGCCAACGCCAAGCATTATTTCCCATTCACGATAGACACCAGCAAATACTAACCCCACTAATGCAGCAAACCAAACATCACCTAAATAAAGCAAAAGGGCGGTCAATGGTAAAAGAACCATAGCAGAAAGCAGGCGAGGCCCTAAATCAGCCCAGCGGCTCTTTTTTGTTTCTGTGTCAGCTTGTTTCATAAATCTAAACCTTAAACCCCACCAAAACGTCTTTGGCGTAAAGAAAATTCTTGCAACACCTTTATAAAGGTTTTTTCATTAAAGTCAGGCCACAAATCATCAATAAACATTAATTCTGAATATGCGGATTGCCAAAGAAGGAAATTTGAAAATCTTATTTCCCCGCTAGTACGTAATATTAAATCAGGGTCAGGGATATTTGGCAAATAAAGAGAATTAGATATCATATCCTCATCAATATCGTTAATCGAAATATCGCCATTTTGAATGTTTTGTGCAATTTTCTTAAAAGCTGAGGTAATCTCTCCCCTTCCCCCATAATTAAAAGCAATTATTAGCTCTAACCCTGTGTTATCCTTCGTAGTTTTTTCAGCCTTTTCTATCAAATTCAATATGGGTCTATCTAAAGTGTCACGTTCGCCTATGATTTTGATTTTCACATTATTTTTATTGAGCTTTTCTAGATCAGAAGTTACATAATGACGCATCAGGCGTAAAATAAAATTCACTTCATCTTTTGGCCTTGACCAATTTTCAGAACTAAAGCTAAATATTGTGAGGTATTTTATTTCATAGGAAATACAATATTCAACCAGTTTTTTAAGAGCTTGTGTACCTGCTTTATGCCCAGCGGTGCGCGCCATACCACGAAGCTTAGCCCAACGACCATTGCCATCCATTGTAACAGCTAAGTGAGTTGGGATTTTTAATTCAGGAACATTATTTTTGTTGGACAATATTTCTCTCCAGCAAAACCATCAAACAACTATAGTATTTAGCATTTTCAATGCTAAATACTATAATCGCACGAAGCGATAGCAAGTGCGGTGCGCGGCGAAGCCAGCGCAATTCAATTAGATAATTGAATTTAGAAAACACTATAATGTTAAACCTGCATAATTTCTTGTTCTTTATTAGCTAAAATACTATCAATTTGAGCAATGGCTTCATCGGTAGTTTTTTGCACTTTATCAGAGTTTGAGCGGCTTTCATCTTGCCCCATACCGCCATTCTTTTCTAAAGCTTTAAGCTCGTCCATTCCATCTCGACGAATATGACGCACTGCAACCCTGCCTTGTTCCGCATAAGTATGAGCAACTTTTGATAGTTCCTTGCGTCTTTCCTCGTTAAGTTCGGGGATTGGAACACGAATAACAGCGCCCTCAGCAATAGGATTTAACCCCAAGCCGCTCTCACGAATTGCTTTATCAACAGCGCCTGCCATAGATTGATCCCAAACCTGAACACTTAACATTCTTGATTCTGGAACTGAAACAGTTGCCACTTGGTTTAGCGGCATTTGCGAGCCATAGGCTTCAACTGTTACGGGCTCTAACATGCTAGCGCTAGCACGCCCAGTTCTTAAACCTGCTAACTCATCTTTTAACGATGCAACAGATTTATCCATTCTTTGTTTGAGTGAATTAATTGAAAAATCACCAGCCATTATCGTCCCTCACTTATTAGCACTAGAATCAGTACATATAATTATGTCTTTAGCCAACATAAGTGCTTTTTGCACTTCCATCAAGCACGCCTTTTAGACCTGCCTCATCTGCCAATGAATATACTATTATTGGTAATTTATTATCTCGTGCAAGCGCAAAGGCTGCGGTGTCCATAACTCGTAAATTACGCTTAATTACTTCATCATAGCTAATCGTAGAATATCGTGTGGCATTGGGGTTAGTTTTTGGATCGTCAGAATAAACACCATCAACATTTGTGCCCTTTAGCAAAACATCACAGCGTAATTCTATTGCTTTAAGAGCGGCTGCCGTATCTGTTGTAAAAAAAGGATTTCCTGTGCCACCAGCACAAATAACAATCGATCCTGATTTAATTGCGCTAATAGCTGCTCTTTGAGTAAAAGTATCTGCGATTGATGGCATTGTAACAGATGAAAAAACGTGTGAATTGCCGCCCTTGCGCCGAATAGCATCACCAAGCGCAATAGCATTTATTACGGTGCTTAACATGCCCATATGATCGCCAGTTACACGATCTCCACCTTTAGCCGCAACCGACATTCCACGAAAAATATTTCCGCCGCCAATAACCACACCAATTTCAACACCAGATTGCGCTAAAGAAATAATTTGAACTGCTACCATATCAAGAAATTTAGGATCAATACCGCTAGGGTTGCCCCCAGCAAGAGCTTCTCCAGAGACTTTTAGAAGAACTCGTTTATACTTCGCTCTTTTTGTCATAAAAAACCCCTTAAATCATTTCAAGTTTTATTAGCGTCTTTATTTCCCTGCTACTGCTGCAACTTCCGCTGCAAAATCTTCTTCTTTTTTCTCAATACCTTCACCAAGCGCAAAGCGAGTAAAGCCTGTTAATTTAATTGGTGCGCCAACTGTTTTTTCAGCTAATTCGATTGCTTTTTCAACAGTATTTTCACCGTCAACAACAAATATTTGAGATAACAGACAAACTTCTTTATAATATTTACGAAGACGCCCTTCTACCATTTTTTCAGCAATTTCAGCAGGTTTACCAGATTCAATCGCTTGCTCCTTAAAAACCGCTTTCTCACGCGCCACTAAATCTTGATCAAGCTCATCTGGCGAAATAGCAAGAGGTGCAATAGCTGCGATATGCATAGCAATTTGACGACCAAGATTATCTAGTGCTTCTTTATCACCCTGTGATTCAAGAGCAACCAAAACACCAATTCTACCCAAGCCCGAAACAATCGGCGTGTGCATATATGAGCTAACAACACCACTTGAAACTGAAAGCTTAGCTGAGCGTCTAAAATTCATATTCTCGCCAATTTTTGCAACCGCTTCAGTAATTTCTTCATTTACAGAATTGCTGCTATTGGGATATGATGCATTTCCTAACTTCTCAAAATCACCATCATTTTCTAGTGCCAAATTAGCAATAGTTGATACTATTGATTGAAATTGCTCATTGCGTGCAACAAAATCTGTTTCAGAATTTACTTCAACAACCGCCGCACTATTGCCACTGCTTGCCACACCGATTAGTCCTTCTGAGGCCACTCGGCTGGCTTTTTTTGCGGCTTTTGCGAGGCCACGAGTTCTTAGCCAATCAACTGCGCCATCAATATCGCCATTAGTTTCTTGAAGTGCTTTTTTACAATCCATCATGCCTACGCCTGTGATTTCACGTAATTCTTTTACTTGTGCTGCAGTAACTGCCATCTAATTATACCTTATTTTACAACCCAATGAGGGTTTAAATCATATTTCAAACTTTTAAGCAGATGATTTAGGATTTTGCTAATTCTGCTGCTTGTTTTAGCCAATCATCACGATCAATACGCCCCTTAAAGCTAAGTGCGTCATCAACTTTGGCGATATCTTCTTTGGTAAAAGCTGCAACTTGTGCAAATGTTGTTATACCAAGCGCATTGAGCTTTTTCTCAAGAACAGGGCCAACACCACTGATTTTCTTAAGATCGTCAGCATCTCCATCAGGCGCCGAAAACAAAGCAGTTGCAGTATCTGCCGCTTCTTCTTCTTTTGCCTTTGGTTCTTCTTTTACTTCTGCTTTTTTATCTTCTTGAACTGGCTTTTCTTCAACCTGTGCAGTCTCAGCTTGCAATGCAGGTTCTTCTAAAACCTCTTCACTAGCACCTAAATCAACACCTTGTGCAGTTGAAGAGCGTGATATGCCATCAATACAAGCTTTAGCAATTAAATCACAATATAACTCAATAGCACGACTTGCATCGTCGTTTCCGGGAAAAGGGAAATCAGCGTCTTTTGGATTACAATTAGAATCAATAACAGCTACCACTGGAATGCCTAAACGACGAGCTTCTTTGATTGCAATAGATTCTTTATTAGTATCGATAACAAACATTAAGCTTGGTACATTGCCCATGTTTTTAATGCCACCTAGATCTCTTTCAAGGCGAGTTTGCTCTCTAGAAAATTGCAAAAGTTCTTTTTTGGTAAGACCGCTACTGTCAATTTCTTCAAGCTCACGAAGGCGAGTGATTGATTTTGAAATTGTTTGCCAGTTGGTCAACATGCCACCAAGCCAGCGTGAATTTACATAATATTGCGCACAACTAGTCGCAGCTTCTGCAATGATAGGTGCAGCTTGGCGTTTTGTGCCAACAAATAGAACACGACCACCCTCAGCAACAGTATCTGAAACAAGTTGCAGTGCTTGATAGAGCATGGGAACTGTTTGACTTAGATCTAAAATATGGATGTCGTTGCGAACACCAAAAATGAACTTTTCCATTTTTGGATTCCAGCGATGTTTTTGGTGACCGAAATGAACACCTGCTTCAAGTAATTGAGCCATAGAAAAATTGGGCAATGCCATTGGGCATACTCCTTTGTTTACCGGTTAAACCTTAGCAAAAGCAATGCAACATATTGTCACCGGATGGTTATAGATTAATCTAAAACCTAACTTTTGCCTGTGTGATAGGCGGGTCATAGACTAAAAGCTTAAATTGCGCAACCATTTATTTGTAGCTTTTATCTAATATTAGTTGTGAATTAAGGCCCTAATTCAACTGCACATCAACAACGCCCTCAAGCGCCTTGATACCACCAGCTAGTTGTTTAGTTATTTGATAATTTCCAGGTAATGATAAAACATATTCCCGCTCACCCCTATCACGAATGATAACAAAATTAACAGAACCAGAACCACCTATCTTGAGCTGTTGTTTTATTGCGCTGAGACATTTCTTATCATCAGTAAAAATTGTCATCTTTTGTTCTATTTTATCAATTTCATTAGAAATTTCTTTGGCGTTTAATAGGCGTAAACTATTACTATCTGGTCGCTTATCACTTTCAACATCTAATATTAGCAATTTACCAACCTGCAATATTTCACTATATTTTTCAATTAATTCAGAAAATACAATACATTCATAACTACCACTAGCATCTGAAAAGGCGATGATTGCCATCGACTTGCCTTTTTTTGTCTTTCTATCCGAGCGAGAAATAACAACACCTGCCAAGCGCCCTGCACTATCCCCATTGGCAATGTTTTTCTCAAACTCAACAAAGCTCTTAACTTTTAATTTTTGCAATAATTCTTCACTACTATCTAACGGATGACCTGAAAGGTGAAACCCAATTACCAAAAACTCACGGTTTAACGTCTCCTCATCATTCCAATGATTAACATTGCTAGGAAAGTTAATTGCCAAAGGCTCATTTGTAGCAAACATATCTGTTATGCCCTGCTCCTTATCAGAAATAATTCGTACAGCATTAGCTAAAATATTATCAATGCAAGCGAAAGCAAGGTCACGAGAAGGAGTAATCTCATCAAATGCTCCTGCATTTACCAAAATTTCTAAACTTCTTTTATTTAAGATTTTTGGATTAATACGAGAAGCAAAATCCGCTATATCTAAAAATGGGTTTTCACCTCTAACATCAACTAAATGCTCAACAACCTGCTTACCAATTCCTTTTATCGCACTTAAAGAATATATGATTTCGTCATTCTCAACATCAAACGCCACGTTCGAGCGGTTAATAGATGGTGTTACAATATTAATTTTTAGGCGATCTGCATCTCGTTTGAAATCATATAATTTATCAGTATTTCCTATATCAAGCGTCATTGAAGCGGCAAGGAATTCTTTTGGATAATGAGCTTTTAGATAAGCAGTTTGATAAGATACTAGCGCATAAGCTGCGGCGTGAGATTTATTAAACCCATAATTTGCAAATTTAGCTAAAAGATCAAAAATTTGTGAAGCCTTGCCAGATTTAATATCCTTATAAACCGCTCCTTTTACAAACCGAGAACGTTGCTTATCCATTTCTTTTTTATCTTTTTTGCCCATTGCACGGCGCAAAATATCCGCTTCACCTAGCGAATAACCAGATAGTTTTTGTGCAATTTGCATAACTTGTTCTTGATAAACGATAATACCATAAGTCTCAGATAAGATTGCATCCATATCAGGGTGCAACGTTGTGCTATCTTCTTGTCCGTGCTTTCTTTTGCAAAATGAGCCAATATTATCCATTGGGCCGGGTCGATAAAGAGCAACTAGAGCAATAATATCTTCAAATCTATCTGGCTTTAGATCAATAAGAACCCGTCGCATTCCCGCACTTTCAACTTGGAACACGCCTATCGTTTCAGCCATTTGATAAAGTTCATAAGTTTTTTCATCATCAATGGGAATATTTTCTAGTGAAAAATCTTTGTTCCCATTTTGCTTAATCATTGAGATAGCATTATCAATGATGGTTAGAGTTTTTAATCCTAAAAAATCAAATTTTACTAAACCAGCAGCTTCCACCCATTTTTGTGAATATTGGGTAACTGGCATTTCTGAGCGAGCATCTTTATAGAGCGGTACTAATTCTTCTATTGCCCTATCAGCAATAACAATACCTGCAGCATGAGTTGAAGCATGGCGATAAAGACCTTCAAGATTTTGCGCTATCTCAAGTAATTGCGCAACAATTTCGTCTTCATCTCGCATTTCTCTTAGTTTTGGCTCAAGCTTAATCGCTTGCTCAAGATTTACTGGATCCGCAGGGTTAGAGGGCACTAATTTACAAATTCTATCAACTTGCGGATAGGGCATTTGTAAAACCCGCCCAACATCTCTTAAGGCAGCTCTTGCTTGAAGTGATCCAAAAGTTATAATTTGAGCAACCTGTTGATGCCCATATTTCTCTTGCACATATTTTATTACTTGCTCTCGCTTGTCTTGGCAAAAATCAATATCAAAATCGGGCATTGAAATACGATCAGGATTAAGAAATCTCTCGAACAATAGATTATATCTTAAAGGGTCTAAATCAGTAACTGTGAGCGCATAAGCAACTAATGAGCCAGCACCAGAGCCACGACCTGGGCCAACAGGAATATCTTGCTCTTTAGCCCATTTAATGAAATCTGCAACTATTAGAAAATAGCCAGGATAATTCATATCTTCTATTACTTTAAGCTCAAACTCCAGCCTATCTTCATAGGTTTTTTCTGTGCAATTTTTAGCTAAATCTAAAGTCTTTAATCTTTGTTTCAAACCCTTTTTTGCTTGAATAGAAAGCTCCTCTATTTCTGCATTACTATTAGGGTCATTGTTTTTTTGAGGTTCTACAAATCTTGGTAAAATTGGCGCACGAACATTTGGGTAAAAACTTATACGTTTGGCAATCTCAATACTATTTTCTAAGCTTTCAGGGATATCCTTAAAAAGCTCAATCATTTCTTGGCGAGTTTTATAATAATGCTCTTGAGTTAGTTTTCGTCTTTGAGTTTGGGCGATAACTGTTGCGCTAGAAATTGCTAAAAGCGCATCATGTGCTTCAAAGTCTTTTCTTTGTGGAAAAAATGGCTCATTAGTTGCAACAAGAGGCACGCCATTAGAGTAAGCAAATTCAATCAAAAAAGGCTCGCATAGCTTTTCCTGTTTTGTGCCATGTCTTTGCAATTCAATATAAAGCCTATCACTAAATATCTCGTATAAATCTTTTAATCTTTTATTGCCAGCATCAACATGTCTTGAGACAAATAAATGATTAATTGCCCCCTCAGGCCCTCCAGTTAGGCAAATTAGACCTTCGCAATTTTTACCCTTAAGCCAGTCTAACGAGATAGCAACTTGATCATTATAACCCTCAAGATATGCTCGACTTACCAAATGAGAAAGATTTAAAAAACCCTGCTCATTCATAGCGATTAAAACTATTGTGTTTTTTATACCCTGTAGGGAAGTTGTGAATTCATCTTCTTCATTAAAATCAACTCTAAGCTCACAACCAATTATTGGCTGAATGCCTTTAGCAATAGCTTTTTGAGAAAATTCTAGCGCACCAAATAGGTTTGAATTATCAGCAATGCCGATTGCTGGTT